>Ga0126376_10000080_pt1 | contig 39772 bp, 29 predicted proteins | sample PanSoiMetPlot_15_FD_92760 | JGI IMG/M metagenome (GOLD analysis project Ga0126376, IMG submission 92760) | Tropical forest soil microbial communities from Panama - MetaG Plot_15 | ecosystem: Environmental > Terrestrial > Soil > Tropical forest > Bulk soil | place: Panama | collected 2016-02-17 | reverse complement strand
TGCCGGGACATGGCACTGGATTCCCTTGGATCCGCAAGTATATGCAGTTTCCTACGTTCCGTTTCATCCGAACTTGCTTGATGGAGTGTGGATTTCGGCGGCGGCGATGTTGATTTCCGTAGGGGCAACACTGATTCCAGCTAGGGCTGCGGCCAGGCTATTACCCGTAGAAATCCTACGATTCGAATAGACATTATGAGCGAGATTCTGGGCGCTCGCGTACGGATTTGGCCCGACACTTGCACTCTAATCATCTCAGAGGCAGGTGGGCAAGGCAGAAGGTTTCCCTCACCTTCTGCGAATACACAATTCCCACCTTAAGTGGTTCGATTACATAGAGTTGCCGGTGTTTCAATTTGGGCTTCTTTTCGACAGAAATGCGAAAGGCAGGCTTCTGGCGAAAATGGGAAGTTGTTTGGCGCAGGCCGGTTGAACCAAAAGGGCTTGCAGCGTGGGCGGTCTACTACGATTTGGGCCGCTCTAAGCATCTAATTGAGTAAGATGGATTGCGAAAAATCGTGATGAGCAGAGAAACCAGCGCAGTTAAGGAAAGCACAGCAAGCGCCGAGGATGGCTCCGGCGAAATCATACTGGAAGCGCGCGGACTGAAGAAAACTTATGGCGGTGGAGAGAAGAGCTTAATCGTTTTAAGAGACGCGAATTTGCAGTTAAGGCGCGGACAGATGGTTGCGATTGTTGCGCCTTCTGGAGCAGGGAAAAGCACACTTCTGCATCTCCTGGCTGCGCTAGACACGCCAACAAGCGGTGCTATATACTTCGAATCGAAACGAATTGAAACTCAGAATGAAGCTGCGCTAGCGGAATTTCGCAATCGTAGCATCGGGTTTTTGTGGCAGCGGCACCAGTTGTTGCCGGATTTTACGGCAGCCGAAAATGTAGCGATGCCGTTGCTGCTGCGGGGGGAGTCTATTTCGACGGGCTTAGAAAAGGCCCGGAAATGGCTCCTAGAAGTCGGACTTGCGGAACGGGCCGACCACCGCACAGGGGAGCTTTCCGGAGGAGAACAGCAGCGCGTGGCGATCGCCCGGGCGCTCGTCACCGGACCCCGTGTGCTGCTTGCGGATGAACCTACCGGAGACTTGGACGAGCAGAACGCTTGGGCCGTGTTCGATCTGTTGGAACGATTGCATCGTGTGCATGGGTTGACTTCACTCATCGCCACGCACAACCTGAAGCTCGCCGAACGATGCGATCGAATCCTTGCATTGGAACACGGAGTTCTGGAAGTTCGCAAAGCGGCGACGCTTGCGGGCAAGGGCCCTGAAGTGCTGGGACGACAAGCGGCCAGCGGGGGAGAAACGAGCTAACGTGTTCGAACGCTATACGGAAAAAGCGCGGCGCGTCATTTTTTTTGCACGCTACGAAGCCAGCCAATACGGAAGTCCTTATATCGAGACCGAGCATTTGCTGCTCGGCCTGATGCGAGAGGATAAAGCGCTGGCGAACCGTTTTCTCCGTCAGCAAGGCTCCATTGAATCCATCCGCAAGGAAATCGAAGCGCGCATTACTATCCGCGAGCGCATTTCGACCTCGGTTGAAGTGCCGTTGAGCGCTGAGTGCAAGCGAATCCTGAACATGGCCGCGGAAGAAGCAGAACGGCTTGGCGTAAAGCACGTCGGAACGGAACACTTGCTGCTCGGGATTTTGCGCGAAGAAAAGTGCTTTGGCGCGGAAATATTGATGGAACGCGGGCTGCGGCTTTCTTCGTTGCGCGAAGAGCTTGCGCGAACCAGTGGCGAAAAGACGCCGGCTTCACGTCCAAAAGAAACCTCGCTGCTTGCAGAATTCAGCCGCGACCTGACGAGTGCTGCTGCGGAGGGTTCTCTCGATCCGTTGGTCGGACGGGAGAGCGAAGTCGAACGCGTGATTCAGATCCTGTGCCGCCGCACGAAGAATAATCCAGTACTCATCGGCGAGCCGGGCGTTGGGAAGACCGCTATTGTTGAAGGACTCGCACAACGGATTGCCGATGCGGACGTTCCACCTTTCCTTGCCGATAAGAGAATTCTTTCTCTCGATCTTTCGCTCATTGTTGCCGGAACAAAATACCGCGGACAATTTGAAGAGCGGCTAAAGACCATCATGAAGGAATTGATGGAGAGCCAGAACTCCATCGTGTTCATTGATGAGTTGCACACTTTGGTGGGGGCGGGGTCAGCCGAGGGGTCGCTGGACGCGGCGAATATTTTGAAGCCGGCGCTTTCCCGTGGAGAGATTCAGTGCATCGGAGCGACGACTCCGACGGAATATCGCAAGTCCGTCGAGAAAGATCGCTCTCTCGAGCGCCGCTTCCAGGCAGTGAAAGTGCCTGCTCCTAACGAAGAAGAGGCGATTCAGGTCATCAACGGCGTGCGCGAGCGCTATGAGAAGTTCCACGCCGTGACTTACACAGAAGAAGCGCTGCGCTACTCCGTATACCTTTCAAACCGCTACATTCCCGACCGTTTTCTGCCGGACAAAGCGATTGATCTGATTGACGAAGCGGGCGCGCGTGTAAAGCTCCGTCAGGCGACGGTTCCGGAAGAGGTCGGCGAAGTGCAAAAGCGCGTGAAATTCATCACGCACCGCATGGAGAGCGCGATCGCAGCCCATGAATTTGAAAAGGCGCGCTTCTATTCCGAAGAAGAGCGCAAGGAAAAAGAAAACCTGCGCCAACTGCGCGAACGGTACAAGCTCGACGACGCAACAACGGGGATCGTATCGCGCGAAGACATCGAGGAAGTTGTTTCGCGCTGGACTGGCATCGCCGTAACCTCCATTAAGGAAGACGAGCAGCAAAAGCTCCTGCGTATTGAGCAGGAATTACACAAGCGCGTTATCAGTCAGGACAAGGCGATCACCGCCTTGGCCCGCGCAATTCGACGCAGCCGTGCAGGGCTCAAGTCTCCTGCGCGTCCCGTGGGATGTTTCTTCTTCCTCGGGCCGACGGGCGTCGGCAAGACAGAAGTAGCAAGGCGTCTCGCGGAATTTCTATTCGGCTCTGAAAAATCGCTAGTCCGCTTCGACATGTCGGAATTCATGGAAAAGCACTCCGTTTCAAAGCTGATTGGCGCGCCTCCAGGATATGTTGGATATGAAGAGGGCGGCCAGCTGACGGAACGCGTGCGGCGGACTCCGTATTCGGTGATTTTGCTCGACGAAATCGAGAAAGCGCACCCCGACGTTTTCAATATATTGTTGCAAGTGTTTGAAGACGGCCAGTTGAGCGACGGGCTGGGCAACACGGTGGATTTCCGCAACACGATCATTATCATGACCTCCAACCTCGGGGCGCGGCATTTGCAGAAGCGTACTGGCATCGGCTTCCAGGGTGGTGCGGATGAAGCAAGTATCAAGTCGATGGAAGAGATGGTCATGAATGAAGTGAAGCGGGCGTTCAATCCGGAATTCCTCAACCGGCTTGACGAAGTCATTATCTTTAACCCGCTCGCCGACGAAGATTTGCTCCGCATCATTGATTTGCTCGTGGGGCAGATGAACGATACACTCATTCACCGCCAGGTACAGGTGGTGTTGTCGCCGGAAGCAAGACAGTGGATTCTCGAGAAAACGTGTGCGGATCGCAGTTACGGAGCGCGGCCGCTGCGAAGGGCGCTGCAAAAGTACGTAGAAGACCCGCTCTCGGAAGCTCTAATTCAGGGAGGAATTCAGAGGCCAGCGACATTGCAAATGTATGTCGCGGGGGACGGCCTTTCGTTCCGACCTGTTGCTGAGGCAACCCCGGTTATCCATTAATGAATCTGAAAGCACGCGTGCGACTCCGGCCCCGCCGGAGCTGTGTGCGAAAGCCGGCCCATACCGGGTCCGGCAGGAGAAGAACAACTTGCGCTTGGGGGCGCGGCCTTGAAGCCTTCACCGGCCGCTCACAGAAGAGTCTGTTTTCCGTTGAACGCAAAGCAGGCTGCAAAGCGGTGGCTCGTCGCGGCGATATTGCTGGCGGCGAGCGCCTTCGCATTGTCTGCACAAGCACCCGCGGAAAATCACCCGCAGCCGCCCTCACCTTCCACCAAACACCGCTATTTGATGTCAGAGAGTTTCGACCTGGTTACACTGGAATCCACTAAAGAAGACAACTTTGGACAAGCAGCGGCGCAACAGGGCGAAACGTTCGTCATCGATAGAATTGAATTCATCGGCAATCGTCGCGTTCGAAACGATACCCTGAAAGCGCGAATCTTCAGTCGCGAACGCGATACCTACAACGAAGAAACTCTCCGCCGGGACTTCCAGGCGCTTTGGAACACCCAATTTTTCGAAGATGTGAAGTTGCGCGTGGAAGATTCTCCGGAGCATGCCAACGCGAAGATCATTATTTTTGAAGTGAAGGAAAGGCCTGTTATCCGGCGCATCCGCTACGACGGCATCCACTCCATTTCGGAATCGGACATTCTGGACCGGTTCAAGGAACGCAAAGTCGGTCTAACAGTGGAGAGCCAGTTTGATCCCACGAAGATCAAGAAGGCCCAAGTTGTTCTTTCAGAATTGCTCGGTGAACACGGCCGTCAGTTCGCAAAAATTACGCCGCAGTACGAACGCATTGCTTCGAGTAACGCCGTCATTTTGATTTTCAAGATTGAGGAAGGGCCCAAGGTAAAGGTTGGCAAGATCAAGTTCACCGGGAATCATGCGTTTAGTGATCGCAAGCTGATTCGCGCGATGCGCAACGATCGTCCTTACGGAATCCCTTTGGCCATCACTTTTATTCCCGTGATGTCCAAGACTTATGACCACGACAAATTGATTGAGGACCTCGAGGTCGGTGTCCGCGGCCTGTACCAGGACAACGGATATTTTCGTGTTTTAGTCGCTCCTAACGGGCCGATAGTGGAAAACATAGATACGCGAAAAAACCGCTTGGGCGTTCCTCTCGTGATGGGCAAGTCCAACGGCAAAGCCGTCAACATTACAATCCCGATTGAAGAGGGCGAGCGCTACAAAATGGGCACCCTGAAAATCGTCAGCGCTGATCCGGATAAGCAGCTCTCCCTGAAAATCGATGCGCTGAAAAACTTTTTCCCGCTCAAGCAGGGCGACATCCTGAACGTTGACAAGCTGCGCAAAGCGCTGAAGGATTACACGACTGAATACGGCACTTTCGGGTTCATCGATTTCACCGCCGAGCCAGAATTCGATATCGATGACGCGAAGAAAATCATCAATGTAACGCTGCGATTTGACGAGCAAAAGCAGTATTACGTGCGCCGCATCGAGTTTTCCGGCAACACCACCACGCGTGACAAAGTCATTCGCCGCGAGTTGCTGATTGACGAAGGTTCGCTCTTCAATAAGCGCGCCTGGGAAGTCAGCATCCTCCGCCTAAACCAACTGGATTATTTCGACCGCATCGAAGCGGACAAGGCAGTCGAAATCAAGCGCAATACTAAGGAAGGTACGGTCGACCTGAACCTGAAGGTGAAGGAAAAAGGAAAGCAGTCGATTGGTTTGAATGGCGGCGTCAGCGGGCTTGCGGGCGGTTTCATTGGCTTGACCTATCAGACGAACAACTTTCTTGGCCTTGGCGAGACGCTGACATTTTCCGCGCAGTTCGGCAGCTTGCAACGCAGCTTCTTGTTTGGGTTCACCGAGCCGTATCTTTTTGACCGTCCGATCAGCACGGGATTTACGATTTTCTCCAGCCGGTTTAGTTATGACCAAGCTAAGCAGGAATCTTTGTTGCTCGGGCAGCAGGTTAGCCTGAACCCGCAATTTATTCAGAACTACAATCAGGACAGCACCGGTTTCACGATATTCGCTAGCTATCCGCTGCGGAGGTTTTCATTTACGCGCGTGGGTTTGACGTACGGTTTGACGCGGACGAATATCACTGCGTTTAACGATGCTTCGAAACTCCTCTTTCAATCCATTCAGTACCGGAGTTTCGCGGGACCGAGCGCGCTCAACGGTATCGTTTCCAGCACGCTTACGCCGACCGTCACCTACAACTCCATCGATAATCCAGTGAATCCGACGACGGGAAAGAGCATGCTCTACACACTGGCATTTACCGGTGGGCCGCTCGGCGGCAACGTCAACACGATCACTAACCTCGTTGAATACAAACAGTTCCGGCCAGTGAACAAGCGCAGAAATGTATTTGGCTACCGGGTGCGCGTTGCTTACATCAGCGGCTTCGGAGGAAAAGAAATTCCTCCCTACAGTCGTTTTTATATGGGTGGTGAAGACGATATCCGCGGTTATGATATCCGCTCGATCTCGCCGGTCACGTTTATTCCGACAGAATCCAGAGTCCCCATTACCTATCCAGACCCGACTGCAGGCGGAATACTCCGTACCATATCGATTCCTGCCCTGATTTACACAGCTACACTTCCTGGAGGAGATATTCAGGGTTTCGGGAACGTAGCCTACCGGATTCCGATCGTGAAAAACTACTTTCAGACGGAGTTCTTCTTTGACGGGGGTACGGAAGGCATTGCGAATAAGAACGGGCTAAAACTCGATCCAACGGGCCTTACGCAATTGACGACCGACTTCCCTGGATCAGGCGTATCCGCCAAGTTGCCGATCGCCCCTAACACGAATTTCCGTTTGCGTGGTTCGGCCGGCATCGAGTTCGTAATTCAGCTGCCGATCGTGCAGGCGCCGTTCAGGATCTATTATGCGTACAACGTCCATCGCCTGCGCGAAGAACTGGTTGCGCAGAATCCATTTTTGAATGAATCGGACAAGCAGTTCTTGCAACAGCAGCTGAACACGATTGATCCGACTTTGTATCAGTTCGTCGTAAAGCCGCAGTTGGACAGCGTCGTGAACAATCCGGGCCGGTTGAATTATTTCGAACCTAAGACGACTTTTCGGTTTTCTGTCGGCCGTACGTTTTGACGGCTGAATAAGAGGTAGTTTTGGTTTTTGGCGGAGCAGGAAGCTTCGCCCTACGAAACATAAGAGCGCTGGCGGCAAGTCGCCGATGGCGCGTGTGGGGGAACTCGTGAGTATGAAGGTTAGAACATCAAAAACTCTTCTCGGATTGATTGTGGCCGCTGCCACGATTATCGCGGGCTGCGGCGGCGGCGGCTCGTCCAACGTCGTTACCGTCTCTGTTGTTCCGTCCGCATCTCCCGTACTCGTCACGCAGAACATTACGATCACCGCAACCGTAACAGGATCAACCAACACTAATGTCACTTGGACCTGTACCTACATCACGAAAAGTTTCGATAGCAGCAGTAAAGAGACTGACGGTAAGGCAACTCCCTGCAACGACCAGACCGGGAATATCCCCGCCAACTCCACGAGCGCAACGGTCGTCTTCACGGCTCCACAATCTGTTCCGGATTTCACAAAGCTTCCCGGTACGACCTGCACGAGTTCATCTGCCGCTTGCATCCTTGCCATCAGCGTCGTTGCAACTTCCGCTGCAGATACGAAGAAGACTGGAACTGCAACGCTCGCCCTCAGCTCCGGAATCACCGTCACCCTCACTCCATCAACTGCCACGGTCCCCACAAGCACTTCACAGGGGAACTCGCAGTTTCAGTTCACAGCCAATTTGACCAACGACATTCAAAACAAGGGCGTTACGTGGCTTGTCACCCAGCAAACTCCTTCCGGCAGCCTGACGTATCCCGATTTGGCAACGTGTTCTCCAACCTGTGGGTCTGTGGACGCAAACGGCCTTTATTCTGCCCCCACATCTGTTCCGAGCACCGCTACGCTTACTATTGTTGCCACTTCGGTCGCGGACCCTCACTGCGCGACCACGGGTACATCGAATGCCTGTTTTGCCATCGGGACCATTACCATCGTCGCTGGCAGCGCCGTCACCTTTAACGGCATATCGCCAACGATTGCGCCGCACAACGCCGTCTTCTATGACATTTACCTGGATGCTCCCAACGTGACTTCGGCTTCTACCGTGACGGTCACGGCAGACGGCGGCGGATCTAAGCTCTTTAACTTTGCATCGGGCCAGCTGAAGGTTCTTTTCCCGATCCCGACGACGACCGTAACCAACCCCGCTTCGACTGGGGTGCGTCTCCGGTTGCTCGAATCGGATTTGGCATCCGCTGATACTTTCACGGTTTCCGTCGCGGACCCGGCCCAAACAGTAACAAATGGTCCTGGTCCGTTCCGCTTCAGCGTTGTTCCCGTCCGCGCAACTTCCGTTGCCTCGGTACCGGACAGCCTGGTCCAGAATGCGCAACAGAATGAACTTGGAATGACCGTGAACGGCGGCTATTTCGGCCCCCAGGGCACACCAACCGTCGCGAGTTTCCTCGGGCAAACCGTTCCAAAAGACACAACGGTCCTGTCCACCACACGCCAATTGAATCTCGCATTTCCAGCCGGTCTTGCAAGCAGTTCGCAGCCGGGACTCTATCCTTTTTCCATTGCGAACGGAACCTCAACGGCGCAATTCGATAATCCCTCCGTGACAAATCTTGCTGTTTTTCCCGATTATCAGACGATTTTCCCGAGCGTCATTTCATCCACAACGAGTGGATTGACTAGTGCGCTCACACAGCCAAGCGCCATTGATATCGACCAGAAACTAGGCGTGGCCGCAGTGGCCGTAGCCGGCGGGAATCGAGTTGAGTTCTACAAAATAACCGCGGGTGCGCTCACACCCATCGGAACAACAACCCAGATCAATATTCCCACATCCGTCTCCGTAAACCACGTCCTACACCAGGTTGCGGTTGTGAGTTTTAAAGATCAAAGCGTTTCTGTATTTCCAATACCGACGACGAGTACGCCAACAGCAATTGCTCCTGCAACGACGATTTCCCTCGCAGGGCTGATCCCCACGGAGCAGAACCCATTGCCATTCCCCTATTCCGTCGGAGTGGACTCAGACACCAATCATGCAGTCGTTGCGTATTCTTCCTCCGCAAATCCGACCACTGCAAAGGTGGGATTCTTGCTTGACCTGAGTTCAAACAACACCGATTGCATCGTTATTCTATCCCAGCCGCAGGGGACACTCTCGCCCTGCATCTCCGGACAAGTAACACTAAATACCGGGCAGTATCCGCAAATCGCGACGCTGCCGCATTCTCATCTCGCGGTAGTTACACCGGGCGGACTCGGAATTGCCAACGGCATCGACGTCACCAAGTCTTCGGCATCAGTGCCGATCGCCAGTGTATCGTTGACCTCGGGTCTGGTGACCGTCACGACTCCTCCAGGCAAACCGCACGGATTGAATCCGGGAAATCCTGGAACTGTATTGATCGAGGGCGTACCAAAGGGTACGACGAATCAAGTAGACTTCAACGGTGCGTTCACCGTACAAAGCGTGATCAACAGCACCAGCTTTACCTACGCTTTGAATTCCACCGTTAATGACACGGCAACCGGAGATGCAAGCAGCTTCGCTTTCTATGGGACGCCGAATATTTCTATTGCCGGAATAGCGCAAACGACGCAAGGCGTGGCCGTAAATCCAATCACAGGATTGGTGGCGGCGGCCGACGCTAACGCAACGGGGCTCAATGGTGCGCAGATCAACCTGCTTAATTTGCTTGATCAAAACACAAGCTCTATTCTGTTTCGCGCCGGCTGCACAATTTACACAACCAACTGCTCCAACGCGGCGGAACTCCTTGGAACGACAGCGGTAGCTTTCCAGCCATATGTCAATTCCCTGGTTTCTTATAATGGAGCGCAAAATCAGGTGTCCGTTTCAAATCCGGTCACTTTCACGCGCAACGCTTTCCTCCAGCTTTCGCCGGCGCCCCCTACCTCGCAGACGGCAACAATTCCGGCAGCGACTTCGGGATTCTCTGCGGACTTGACGCTCTTTGGTGGAGTTGCTGTTGACGCGGCCACAAACCAGGCTCTTGTCGTTCAGCCCCAAAACGGTGCGGTGGTGCTCATTGGATTAGGACCGAGCTCGACATCCATCGAAATGAAGCCTGTGCAGGTTTCTGAGGTGCTCGCGCCCAGTGCCGCTCCGAGCGACCCCAACACACTGGGCGGAATCCCCAGTGCGTTATTCCCTCAGGGCACATTGACCTCAACCACCGATCTTGCAGGAGTAAAGGTGTTTGGATCCGGATTCGCTTCAGGTGCGGTTGTTCGTCTCGACGGCACCGCAATCCCAACTCCAGCCCCGGTCAGCGACCGTGAAATTGACGTCACCGTCCCTGCGTCCTTCCTCGCGTTTCCGCATCGGTTTGCCCTCGACGTCGTTAGCGGTGGCGTTCAGTCCAACGCGTCCGACTTCATCGTTGTCAAAGCCGTGGATTTCTCGCAAATTTGCAAGGATTCGAACAACAATCCCGCCGCAAAGCCATCGTCCGTGGCAATCGCGGATCAGCTTAAACTTGGAAACTTTGCTCCCATCGCCGTTGTCAGCAACAATGGCTGCAATAGCGTCTCGGTTGTGGATATCGCCCCACAACTTCCGACGTTCGACAATACCGGTCACCTCACAGGATTCGCGGCGAACGCAAACTTCGGAACGATCCTACACACAATTACGGTTGGCAGCGGCCCACAAGGTGTTGCTGTCAGTCCTCGATTTGGTCTCGCAGTAGTGGCCAACAACGGCGCCGGTACTGCGTCGATCGTCGACCTCCTTGCAAACAATTTGAAGGTCGCGGATGTTACAACTGGCTCTGGACCCATCGGTGTTGCCATAAATGAAGGCACCGGCGCGGCACTCGTTGCGAATACGAGCGCGAACACGGTTTCGGAAATCAACCTTGGTCTTCTTTTTCCTCCCGTGGGAACAACTCCGCCTGCGACGCTGACGGCGACATCGATTGGCGTGGACACGGAACCGATCGCCATCGCAATCGACCCCGACCGCGGCACAAACAATCGCGGCCTTGCGGTCGTCACAGCGTTGGCTCTCAGCAGTACCTTCCCGCGCGGGGTGCTCGATTCCGTGGACATCGGTTCCACAACTCCGGCAAAAAGCCTAACGGCAGCTGTTGGAAGCGTGAGCCTCACCCCGACTGGAGTTGTGTTTGACCCGTCAGTCAATCCAGCGCTCTTTTACGCGGTTTCCAGCGGAGGAAACGTGGTCACCTCGTTCAATCCGGACTCGGGCTCTGCAACCACCGTTCACGTGGGGATAAATCCGACGTCGCTTGCGATCAACCCGCAATCCGGCGGAATTTTGACGGTCAATTCCATCAGCAACACGATTTCAATTGTGGATACACTCACGAGCCCGTTCAAAACGCGGCGCTCCTACGGAATTCCGGGATCGCCCCAATTTGGTGTTGCAATCGATCAGTTTTTGAATATAGCGGTGATTGTGGATCAGGCCAACAACCGGGTTCTGCTTTTCCCGCTTCCGAATTGAGGCGCGATTCCGTTACGGGCACAAAGACAACGCTGGATGAGACCTTCGCATCGCATAGACACAGGTTCCTTTTGCTCCGGGGTCGCACTGGCAGCTTGTTTTCCATTGCGAGTGCAAGGGGCGCTCGGCTATACTTTCTCATTTGTGAATCCCTCGCGAAACCCGGCAGGGAAGCGGAACACGAGTTTGGCCACCTAGATTGGCCCGAGGTGGGCGCACTGCGCCCAACCAAAACAAGGAGACAACAGTGAACAAGATATTTCGAGTGACGGCGCCCGTGGCCGTGGCCTTGATTGGCTTCGTTGCAGCGCAGGCGCAAAGCGCGCCTGCAAATACACCGGCAAGCTCCGCCACAGCTACGAACAAGGTCGGTGTAATTAGCGTTCGCCAGGCCATTGTCACTACAGCAGAAGGGAAGCAGGCGTCAGCCGAGCTGCAATCGCAGTTTGCTGCACGTCAATCCGAGCTGGAGAATATGAACAAGCAGATCAATGATCTGCGTCAACGGTTGAGCGCAGGGCAAAACACTCTGAGCCAGGAAGAACAGGGGCGCCTGACTCGTCAGGGTGAAGCGCTTGCCAAACAGCTTCAACGGAAGCAGGAAGATTATCAGGAAGACGTAAACGCAGCGCAGCAGGACGTCATTGATCGAATTGGCCGCAAAATGATGGACGTGCTGGATCGTTACGCGCGTGAAAACGGCTATGTGGCCGTGTTCGATACTTCGGCCCAGGGTTCCAATATCATCTATGCTTCGAATCAGGTTGACGTCACACAAGAAATCATTCGCCTTTATGATCAGGCATATCCGGTGAAGGCCAGTGCAACTCCCGCAAAGCCGGCTGCAGCAAAGCCGGCACCGACTACGACTCCGACCAAGCCGTAATTTGCTGCTGCAAATTTAGTTCGAACAAAGAAGCGCCCTGGCTTAGTCAGGGCGCTTCTTTGTTTTTCGTTAAGCTAAGGTTTCAGATTATTTTCTCTTACTGCGGTTTCTGATTTGGATCGACGATTTGCTTGTCATTCTCGGTGGGCGGCACGTTTTTCGGCGCACTAATCTTGTTTTCTGTCGCCACATCGAAGATGGCATAGTTGGAAAGCGTATGCCTGTGGTGGTAGTGGTGTCCGTGTAGGTCCAGGAAGATTTCCGCGTTCCAGGGCAACCACAATTCCGTTTGTGCCTTTTTGAATTGGACCGGGCCATAATCGATTGAAATATGATCACGCATGAGCTCGAGTTCTTTCATCGGATCGCGAAGATCCGTTTCTACATGCATCACATCAAAACTGTTCGTGGCAACCCATACGCGGCCTTTCAAGGGAACTTCCACAGTGCGGATTTTTGTTTGCCAAAGGCGAAGAAACGACTTTTGACCGGGTTTTTGCGTGAAGTGAACAACCCAGGCGGCTTTCCCGCGCCATTGGCCCAAACCTTCGCACTTAAAATCCAGTGCTTTTGCGAAACCGGGCTGAAAAATATCCACGCCGAGGCCGATTAGCCCAACCGTAGCCAAAGATGTCGGGAAAGAATCGACTCCAGTGCCGCCATCTCTCTTTTCGTCCAGATACAACTGTTTGTCTTTCTTGTCCTGTTCAACGAAGACCATGTAATTAAAGTCGCGTGTGCGCAAATGTTCGGGTTCGCCGTTCGCGGCCACGTCCTCGTGCTCAATATGTTCTGTGGCGACAAACCGCTCGAAATTTTGGAACTGGCGTTTCGCCGCCTGGCCCGCCTGCTCGATCACGTCGGAATCCTTGCAACTCATTTCCGTTGAAACCGCCGGAGGCGCCGCGTCAATGTCTGGAGGCGCCCACACGCGCATGGAAGCGGAGGATAAGGCCGGCAATACGTTGGAACTTACAGGGGCCGACACCGCTTGAACATTCCCTTTTTCCAGATTGGCTAGGCTCTCCTTTGCTGGGGCAGCGGAAGCGTCGTTCGGATAATCTCGCAAGAGCTCCTGAAATTCTTGCTTCGCGCCGTCGTGATTTCCCTCGGCTGCAAGGATTTGGCCGAGTAGCAATTTCGCCGCAGCAGCATTGGCTCCGCTCAAGCTAACGGCACGCTCAGCGTGCTTTTCCGCTTTCGGATAGTTTTGCATTTGGGCGTATGCTGCCGCTGCGATTAGGTTCGCGCGCCAGGAAGCGGAGTCTTGGAGGAGCAGCGTTTCCATGCTTTGCGCAGCCGATTCGAAGTCCTTCAGCTTAATTTGAACCTCTCCAAGAGCAAGCAGCGAACGTTCATGGCTGGGGTAAACGGATACTGCTCTCTGAAAGTGCTGGCGGGCATCAGGGAAATTACCTTCGTTCATGCTTAACAAGCCGTTCAGATAGAGCACGTCCGGATTGTTAGGTGAGATTCGCATGGCCTTATCTAGGTGTTTGCGCGCATCACCGAACTTGTTCTTGCGTATGTCCTGCGCCGATTTGTCCATCTCCTGGAGCAGGCCTGGGGTTACAACGGGGCGCGCGCCTGAGACTGCAGGTTCCGATTCGGGGTGCAGATAAACAAATACATATTGATCGCGCGTGACTACTGATTCGTTTACCGTAACCCGTTCCTTTGCCCGCTTGAAACCTTCCGATGTGACTTCAATGTTGCAGTCGCCAGTAGGAACATGCATGAACTGCACCTGGGAAGTATTCCTCGTTGGTCCGCTTAACGTAATCCCAGCAAGCGGGCAATCCAGAGTCACATTCGCACCGTGCTCTAACGCCAATCCATTCACTTCGCGCACGTTGACGTAAATGTTCACTGGCGACTTCATTTCTTTCATTTCCGCAGGATTTGTGCCCGCGCGGTCGGGGACCAAGGGTAAGTCCACTTGGGCGTGAAGAAAACTTGGCATGGAGAGCAGAATTCCGATAAAGAGCAAGAATTTGAGGAGTTGTTTCTGGATAATGCGGCTGGGCATGTGGTTGACCTTGGATCCCGCCGACTTTAGATGCCAACGGGTATTTAACAACGGATACCGTCGCAGAATGCTACAGCTTTCCGATGCTCATTTCTACAACCAGAACTGATGATTTGAGAAGAATCGACAACATTCATGGATCATATTGGACTTCATGTGCGAATTGAAAGAGGGAGGATCGAGGCGCTTGCTTCGACGATTAAGGTGTTGAAAGAAATGGCTTTATGCCCAAGACCTTATTCTCATTGCCGTCGTTTAAACGCAAACTGGCTTTTGCACTTGCCGCGAAGCGTTTTTCTGCCTATTTCTCACCTTATCTTGCTTTTGCCTTATACCCGGAATATACTGTCTTTTCGCTCGGAAACGGGTCGCACGACAGAGTGGGCGCGAGCCCACTTTTTTGTTGCCGCCGGTTGGTTTGGGCGTCGGACCGGCTTAGGCCGGGGAGTCTCTGCGTGAATTTGGAAAAAATCCGCGCGGCCGCGGAACGCGTGGCGCGCTCGGAGGGGCTGGAAGTTGTTGATGTCGAATGGAAAGTCGGCAAGCAGCGCTTCCTTCGGGTGTACATCGACCGGGTTCCTCCACTGAAATCAGCGGATGGCTCTCCAGCGATGCCGGTTGATCCTTATCCGAAGATTTCTCACGCGGATTGTGAGAGGGTCAGCCAGCAGCTGAGCGTGATCCTCGACGTTGAGGAGCTAGTGAACGGGCCGAGCTACGTATTGGAAGTCAGCTCGCCCGGCCTGGATCGCGCCCTTCGGAAGCTGGAAGAGTTTGAACGGTTTACGGGGCGCATGGTTAAGGTTTGGACGCACGAGCCGGTTGAGCAAATGACGTTTTTGGAAGGACGCATCGCCGGAGTGAAATCCGGCAATGTGCGTCTGGAATTGAAAGGCAAAGTGCCGCGGACGATCGATGTGCCGCTCGCGGCAATTCGCAAGGCAAATTTGGTAGTGGAATTTTAGGGGTCGGGAACCAGGGAACGCGTTATGGCTAGCTTGCTCTATCAACAGATCGAAATGCTCAGCCGCGAAAAGCATATTGAGCCGGAAATCGTGGTGTCGGCGATCGAAGACGCCATGGTTGTCGCTGCGCGCAAATACTACAAGTCGGAAGAAGATCTGCGCGGGAAATTTAATCAGGAAACCGGCCAGGTGGATGTTTTTTCCGTGATTACAGTTGTGGAAGAAGTGACGGACCCAAAGCGCGAAATATCGCTTACGGATGCCCGCAAGAAAAATCCGGACGCGGAAATCGGCACGGAAATCCGCACCACCAAGCCAACCGAAGTGCTAGGTCGCATTGCTGCGCAGACCGCGAAGCAAGTCATTCTACAAAAAGTGCGCGAGGCCGAGCGCGACACGATTTTTAACGAGTATCACAATCGCGTCGGCGAACTTGTTACCGTCATTGTGAAGCGTGCCGAAGGCCCGGATCTAATTGTGGACATGGGCCGCACGGAAGCGCGTCTGCCGAAACGGGAACAATCCAAGCTCGAGACCTATAACATCGGCGAGCGCCTGCGCGTGGTTATCAAAATGGTGGACCGCGCCGCGAAAGGCCCCCAAGTTATTGTTTCGCGCGCGGATTCCGCTCTGGTTCAGCGCCTTTTTGAAATGGAAGTTCCGGAAATTTACGACGGGACTGTGCAAATTCGCGCTGCCGCTCGCGAAGCCGGGGAACGAACCAAAGTCGCCGTGCTGAGCCGCGACAAAGACGTTGACCCGGTCGGCGCATGCGTCGGTATGAAGGGCATGCGTGTGCAGTCCATCATTCGCGAGTTGCGCGGCGAGAAAATCGACATTATTCCGTACAACGAAGAGACCGTCGCCTTCGCGCAAAAAGCACTAAGCCCGGCGAAAGTGACACGCGTTCAAATAACGGATCCCGAAAATCACAAGCTTGAGGTGATCGTCGAGGACTCACAGCTCTCGCTTGCTATCGGGAAGAAGGGCCAGAACGTCCGATTGGCCAGCAAGCTTATTGGATGGGATATCGACATCAAGAGCGAAGAAGAAAAGCGCCGCGAAATTGAAGAGCAGATGACGGCACTCACAGCCCCGGCCACTCCGTTGACTTCTTTAGCCGGTGTGGGACCGAAAACCATCGAGAAGCTGGAAGAGGCCGGTATCGCGTCGCTTGAAAAACTGGCCAGCATGACTCCGGAACAACTCATGGAAATTCCTGGCATCGGCGAAAAGATGGTCGACAAGATCTATCAGGCAGTGAACCGTTTCTACGAAGGCGGCGAGGCTGCGGCCACCGGAGAAGTTGCGGATATCTCGGACGAAGAATCAGCTGCATCAGAAACGGAAGCGGCCGCAAGCGAAGAAGCAACTACAGTCGAATCGCAAGAAGCGGCAGGGGAAGAACCGGAACAAGCTGCTGCCACGGAATCAAGCCCGGAATCGGAAGGCGATTCCGAGCAAAATGCTTCGGATCACAAGGAAGAGGCAAACTCCTAGGAACGCATGACAGATATCAATCAAGTTCGAATCAACGAGCTGGCTCGCGAGCTTGAGGTCAAAGCAAAAGCGATAATTGACCTTCTGCCCGGTTTCGGCGTCACTGAGAAAAAGACGCACTCCAGCTCGATTCCAGCAGAAGTCGCCGTCAAAGTACGCGCCGCAATTCAAGGACAGGCGCAGGCGGAAGCAGACGCCGAAGCAAAAGCCAAGGCTGAAAAGGAGGCGAAAGACTCCGCAGCAAAGGCCGCCTTAAGAAAACCGGCAGCGCCACCGCCGGCTCCTGCTCCCGTGGCTGCGAAACCAGCCGCGCCTGTCGCAGTGGTCCCGGCTGCAACTCCAGCGACGGCTGCACCGACCACCGCTGCGCCTGCTCCAAGTGTGGCTCCGCCTCCGGCGAAGCCCGCCACTCCAACAACTCCGGCGCCGACTGTTGCAAAACCTGCGGTGCCTTCAGCGCCGCGCCCTGGCCAACCATTGCGTCCAGTTTCAACGCCCCCGGCCCCGCAGACCAGCAGCGCTCCCGCTGCGCCGCGCCCGTCTGCCCCAGCGCAACCAACTCAACCCGCGGCGGCACGCCCTGCAGCTGCGGCGCCAGCGGCTCCGCAGCGCCAAGGACAGCCACCGCGTCCGACGCCCACAGGAAATCGTGGCCCACTGCCCAGTGGTAATCGTGGTCCGCTTCCGCAAGATCGCCCAAGCGGCCCGCGTCCCGGCCAGCCCATGCGTCCGCAAGGTGGCGGTCAAGGACAAGGTCGTCCATTTACGCCTCGCTCTGGTGGGCCGGGTGGAAGTGGACCGCAGAATCGTCCTTACGGCCAGCGCCCCGGCGCAGTTCCCACAGGGACGCGCCCTGGCCCCCGCATGCCGGGACGGCCAACAATGCTGCCACCGCTGCCGGATAAGGTTCCGGCAAAGGCAGAACCCGGCAAGCCGCTTTACACTCGCAAGCCGCCGCAGCGCCAACGCCCCGTTGTGGATAAACGCGAGATCGAGGGTGAGCGCAAGCTTCACCCGACGCGCCAGCGTTCAGGGGCAGCAGATCGTCGGGCAGCTGCTGCAGTCGCGGCACCTCCCGAGCCGCGTCCTCCGCGCGATGTCACGATCACCGAAGGCATTACGATTCGCGAACTCGCAGAAAAACTCGACGTACGCGCGAAGGAGCTTTTGAAAGTTCTCCTCGATAAAGGTATTTTCGCCAGCATCAATCAAGCGCTCGACGTTGCTACCGCGACCCAACTTGCCGAAGCCTTTAATGGCGTTGTCAACGTTGTTTCCTTCGAAGAGGAAATGGTTCTCGAAGTAGCGAAGGAAGAGACCAAGGAGAATCTAAAGCCGCGGCCGCCCGTCGTGACTGTTATGGGCCACGTGGACCATGGCAAAACCAGCCTGCTAGACGCGATTCGCGAAGCCGATGTCGCAGCTGGTGAAGCGGGAGGTATCACGCAACACATCGGCGCGTACAAAGTTCAAGTCAACGACCGTAGCGTGGTTTTCGTCGACACGCCGGGTCACGAAGCATTTACGCGCATGCGTGCCCGCGGCGCCAAAGTTACAGACATCGTTGTTCTCGTCGTCGCGGCCGATGACGGCGTCATGCCGCAAACCAAAGAAGCCATCGATCACGCGAAGGCGGCGAATGTCCCAATCGTCGTGGCCGTAAACAAAATTGATAAGCCGGAAGCACAACCAGAGCGCGTGAAGAGGCAACTGACGGATCTCGGCTTGATGCCTTCGGAATGGGGCGGCGACACAGAATTTGTGGAAGTTTCCGCCAAGCAAAAGAAGGGAATTGAGAAGCTTCTCGAAATTCTTTTGCTCGTCGCCGATTTACGCGAGCTCAAAGCCAATCCCGACGCGCCCGCAAGCGGCACGGTTCTTGAATCGCGCGTGGACAAGGGCCGTGGCCCGGTCGCCACAATCCTTGTTCAGAACGGCACGTTGCGTTCCAGCGATTTCTTTATCTGCGGCGCTGTATTCGGCAAGGTGCGTGCAATGTTCGACGATCGCGGCCGTCCCGTTAAGGAAGCGCCTCCTTCGACGCCAGTCGAAGTGCTCGGCTTGCAAGGTGTTCCGGAAGCCGGCGATCACTTTCAGGTCACCGACGAAGCCAAGGCGCGTCACATCGTGGATTATCGCCAATCGAAACAACGCGATGCCGCACTTTTGGCTCGCTCCACGGGTGCGCGCATTACGCTCGATCAATTGCACGAGCAGCTCAAGGCCGGCGAAGTTAAAGAGTTGCCCATAGTCATCAAGGCGGACGTGCAGGGCAGCGTCGAAGTTTTGAGCGAAATGCTTCCAAAGCTTTCCACCGATCAAGTGAAGCTGAAAATCATCGGTTCCGGTGTCGGCGCGGTGAGCGAAAACGACGTGCTCCTCGCCAGCGCTTCTGGCGCCATTATCATCGCGTTCGGCGTGAGGCCGGAACGCAAAGCTGCAGACCTCGCGCAGCAAGAAAAAGTCGACATTCGCAGCCATAACATCATTTACGAAGTTTCCGACGAAATTAAGAAAGCCATGGAGGGCTTGCTCGAACCCGTCTTCCAGGAGACCTATCTTGGCCGCGCGGAGGTTCGCAACACGTTCCGCGTCAAAGGCTCCGGCACGGTTGCCGGATGCTACGTCGTGGACGGCATACTCAAGCGCGATGCGCAGGTACGTGTCGTACGCGATGGCGCGGTGATTTACACATCGAAACTCAGCTCGCTCAAGCGTTTCAAGGACGATGCGAGCGAAGTACGCACGGGTTTCGAATGCGGCGCCGGCATCGCCAACTTCAACGACGTGAAAATCGGTGATATTCTGGAATGTTTCAGCGTGCAAAAACTTTCCGCGGCGGAAGCTGCCGCCCAGGCTGGCGTCTCCGCCGGCAGAAGATAGGCTCAAGCCGTTCCTGGAAATCCCGATGCCTGTTGGATTGCTTACGTTGGAATTGCACATTGCTGACGCGCAATCACTGAAGGAAAAGCGCCAGGTTCTGCGAAGTCTGAAAGACAAGCTTCGCGGAAAATTCAACGTAGCTGTGGCAGAGCTGGATCATCAGGACGTTTGGCAGCGCTCCGTCGTCGGCATAGTTACACTCTCGACCGAGGAGAAACACGTTCGAGAAGCTTTGCAGAAGGTTTTGGACGAAGCCGATGAAATTCTCGGCTCCATGCTTGTAAATCAGGCTATTGAGATTGTGTAAGCTGTCGCCCTCCTGTGCCGGGCGAGCCGAGGGCGCGTGCGAAACGCCTTCATCAAGCGAGACTGAAATGAGCAATGCAAACCATCGTCACGAGCGCATCGGCGAAGAAATTGCCCACGAAATTAACGCCATGCTTGCCGGCGAACTGAAGGATCCTCGGCTCGAGGGAAACGTCAGCGTCAGCGAAGTCCGCGTCCAGCCGGACATGAAGCACGCGCGCATATTTATCACCGTGCGTTCAAGCGATCCGAAAGAACAAACCGGTGCCATTAAGGCCCTCGAACACGCAGCGGGTTTCATTCGTCATGAACTGGTCGAGCGCCTCCAGCTTCGCCGCTTGCCGGAATTGCACTTCACGCTCGATCTTTCCGAGGAAAGCGCTGAACGTATTGAGAAGCTGATTAATGAAGTAAAGAAAAGCAAACCCTCTCCGCAATGAATTTTTCTCTGACAAAACTTTGACCGAAGCTTGAGCCGATGCCCCGCAAACCCCAACCTGCCCTGTTTGACGGCGCGCTTGTCGTGGACAAGCCGCAAGGCAAAACGTCTCACGACGTGGTCGACGCCGTTCGTCACCTTGCGGGCTTTCGACAAGTCGGCCATCTTGGCACGCTCGATCCGCTTGCCACTGGCGTACTCGTTCTCTTGCTCGGTCGCACGACACGCCTCGTTCAGTTTTATTCGGGCCGCCGCAAACGCTACACTGCCGGCTTTCGTTTCGGCTTTTCCACGGATTCCTACGACTCCGATGGGGAAGCACAAGGCCCGGACACTGCCCCGGCTTTGGATGCCGCCATGCTCGAACGACTTGCCTCGGAGCGCATCGGCCGCTTTATGCAAATGCCTCCGATATTTTCCGCGAAGAAAGTAAATGGCCGTCCAGCCTACGAGCTTGCACGCAAGAAAAAGGAAGTCACGCTAAAGCCTGTTGAAGTAGAGGTTTTCGAATTCAGACTGACGGAAGTCGCAGGATCCGCCGCACGCTTTGTCATCGAGTGTTCTTCGGGAACTTATATCCGCTCGCTGGCCCACGAGATGGGGCAAAAACTCGGTTGCGGCGCTCATCTCTCGGAGATCTGCCGCACCGCCGTCGGCGAATTTTCACTGGAACAAGCCTGGAAGCTCGACGACCTCGCCGAAGCTGCTCGCGCCGGAAAATTCAAGGGCTACCTCATTCCTCTCGAGCATCTCTTGCCGAATCTTCCTAGCGCGAACGTGCTGCCGGTCGTTGAAAGGCGCGTTCGTCACGGAGCCCGCTTTAATGTTACGGTCTCCCAAATTCAACCCGGCCGCTCGGAAAATCCGCCGGGCTCGACCATGGAACTCGATTCCGGCGAGCCGCGCGCACCGCGCCTTCGCGTCTTCGATCAGCAAAAGAAGCTTATTGCGATCGCCGAAGCCGTAGTTCCGCGCACCTACCAACCTGTCGTCGTTTTCGAACCGCTTCCCTAAATCCTGTGCGGGTTTGATCGGAAGTTCATCGTCCTACTGTTGTGGATTGATCATCTGCGGCTCGGGCTGAGGCTGGGGTTGTGGCTGCGGCTGTGGCGCCGGCGGTTGCGTTGTTGGCGGCGGTTGTTGTCCCGGCGTAAAGGGCGCAGGCGTGCTTGCACCTGCTCCGGGGCTGGGTCCTGCGTAAATCGAACTCGAAATACGCGACGGTATGCGCAGCTTCCTTGGCGTAACCAGGATCAAAAACTCCGTCTCCTGCGCAGTGTTGTTCCGATTTTGAACCGTATAAGCGATTGCAGGCACTTCCCCCAATCCAGGCAGCGAATTGAGCACTCGCGTTGCTTCTCGATCCGTCAACCCGCCAACCAGCGAAGTTTCGTCTTGCTTTAGTCGCACCGTCTGGCTCAGCGTTTGATTGTTGATGACGGGAATGCCATTGATTGCAGACCCTGCGAGAGCACGAATTTCAAATTCGAGCTGCAAGGTCACTTCATTCGACGCGTGCACGTATGGCGTTGCTTTGATCTTGAGTCCTAGGTCGATGTATTCCGATCCGGGATAGGGAGTTTGCAACGGGCTCCCCGTGCTTGAAAACGTTGAAGGATCCAGAAATACGCTCACCGTGTTGCTTGTCCCGGAGTGTGCCGTCAACGCAACATCGGGCAATCCGTCTCCGTTAAAGTCTGAGGTTGTGATCCCCTGTGGCCCTGCCGTCGAGGAAAGCTCAATCTGTGTCGCGTAGAGGCCTAAACCGAGCCCTACATAAATCCCTAGCGTGGAAACGCCTTGGTTCGTCACCGCAATGTCGCCAATACCATCGTTTGTAAAATCCGCAATTGCCACTCCGGAAGGATTCGCACCAGAAGTGGTTGTCAGCGGCGAACCTGCCGCGACAGCGAACGTTGCGTCTCCGTTATTCAAGAAAACGCCGATCGTGCTGTCCCCTGAATTCACCACAGCCAGATCCGGCACTCCATCCGAGTTCAAATCACCCACGGCGATTGCAATCGGCGCTGTCCCGATTCCAAAGGGCGAGCCCGTCGCAATGGTAAATGTCCCATCAAAGCTGCTGTCCCCAGTCGCCTCAAGAATCGCCAAATTGTTCGTCAGCTGGTTCACCACAGCCAAATCCGACCCGCCGGCGCTGACGTTGCGAAAATTTCCGTGCACCATCGCCACTGGTTCCTGCATGGACGTCGGCAACGCGAATGGAGATTTCGGAAATGGAGTGAACGTTCCGTCTCCGTTTCCGAAAAAAGTGGAAATCGTGTTGTCTCCGCTGTTTGCCACTGCAAAATCTAGTTGCCCATCGCCGTTAAAATCCGCAATGACCACCGCGCGCGGCTGAGCGCCCACTGCGAACGGCGACCCGAGAGCTTCCGCAAACGTGCCATCTCCATTGCCAAGCAGCACCGTCACGGTATTCGAAGTCGAGTTCGCGATCACCAGGTCCACTGGCTGGGTCAGGTGAGTTGCGTCCGTCAATCGAAACACGCCCGCCGCGATCGCCGCTGGCCCTGTTTCATTGGTCCCCAGCGCAATTGCAGCATTTGGTTGCGTAAAGTTTCCGCCGCCTTGATTGATCAGAATGCTGACCGAATTGTCTTGCTGATTCACGACGGCGAGGTCATTTTGCCCGTCATTCGTAAAATCCCCAGCCGCAATCGCCACGGGAATTTTTCCCACGTTGAAATCCGTCCTCGGAAAAACCGTCGAAGGAATCGCCCCGCCCACTGTCGTTCCCCCCAGGCTAGTCGAGAGAAGGGAGAGCGTTACCGGAAATCGCTGACCAATGAACAAAGTTGCCGGCTTAGTGTCCTGCGCCCGCATCAATACTTCGCGCCCGGACTTCACAAGCGAAAGCGCATCCGCGAAATTCGCCGTCGTTCCGGGCAGATTTAGCAAATATGTGCTTCTGCCTCCGCCCACGGGAATCACCGGGGGAACAGGAGTGATGCCTTGAGCCGCAAAAACCTGGTTCAGAAGCGTCAAAAGATTCGCAAAATCGGTAGCCTGCTGGAGCAACTTCACATCGCTCGTACTCAGCGCGAAAGCTTGCGCCTTCGTTTGGGGCTGAAAGCCCAAGTTCATCGCCTTGTTTTTGTCCACTTCCAGTATGGCAATGTCCAACATCAGCTCGCTGCGCGCTTGCTCGGCCTGCTTGATCAGCGCCCCCGCCAGCTTTACTTTCTCGGCCGAGTCACGAATCGTGATGCTCCTATTTTTCAAATCCAGCTCGATGTGAACTGCGCTCGTAATCTCCCTCAGCCCGCGCAGCAATTCGGTTAAATCTTGCGAATCCACTTCCGCGCCAAGCGGAAATGTCTGCTCCACTTCAAGTCCATAGTCTTTGCGCTTCTCTATGGTGTCCGCGCATACAAAAATCATGTTCGAAGTCAGCGGCCGATAGAACGTTATGCTTTGTTGCCCAAGGACTCTCATCGCCGTTTCAAAGTCCACAGCGTCCAGCTTCAACCGCACATTCCGCGAAATCAGATCCGGATCAAACGCAGTGGCGATTCCAAATGCGCGCGCTACTTGTTCGTACGCCCCGCGAGTATCGCCTCTAAGGTTGAAGTCTCTTTTGCCGGGTTGCAGCTTCAGCTCGGGCGGTCCCTTAAATGCATATTGCTCGGGCGGCCCGGTGGGAAGCGGTTCTTCTTGGCTCATGGAGCGCATCTGCGCTTCGCGCTCCGCGACAATTGCGTTTCCAGGATCGATTTTCAATGCCGTGTGCAGCTCGTCTGTGGCTTTTCGCAAGTCTCCATGAAGCGCCGCGTCTTCTGCCGCGTCCACGTGTGTGCGCACCAGCTTCGCCCGTAGCGCCGCGGCGTGGCCCACGATGTCCACATTCATAGGAGCCTCTTTGGCCGCCGCGTCGTAGTGGTTCAAGGCGTCGTCCAGTTTTCCTGCAGCTTCCGCTTTTTCGCCTTGTTGTACCTGTCGCTGTGCTTTTTTCAGGTCCTGCGCCTTGTTGGGCGCCTGCGCGAGCAGGGAAGCGCCAAGGCTTAGAGCGCATACGGCAACAACTCCGTTGCGGATTGCCCAGATAGTCCCTCTCTCAGCCAACACCTTGAACATTTCTCTCTGCATCTTTTCCAGACACGAATCCACTTCTCCGATTTTGCCTTTCCGCCGTGCTGCGTTATTCTACCCTAAGGATATCGGACTAATATGGTCCGATTGACCGGCAACCTCCCTAGGGAATACACTTGGGCCTGAAGTTGCAACTTATTTTCAACTGGATATCCTTTGCTTTCAGCACTTTTGGTCGCTCTTCGTGAAGGTGTCGAGGCTTCCCTCGTCGTCGGCATTATTCTTGTCTATCTCTCCCGCACGGCGCGGACTCATTTGGTCCGATTTGTTTGGTACGGCGTTGGCCTGGCTGCTGCGCTCAGTCTCGCTGTTGCCATTGCCCTGCAGCGTTGGAACATCAACGAAGACGGCTTCGAAGGACTCCTTCTTCTCGTAGCTGCTGTCTTCGTCGTTTCGATGATCCTTTGGATGAACCGCGTTGCGCGCCATCTCCGCAAGGAAATCGAGCACAAAATTGACGTCTATGCCGAACGCGCCGGTGCCGCCGCGGGCTGGGCTATTTTCCTTTTCGTGTTTCTCATGGTTTTGCGCGAGGGTGTCGAGCTTGCCCTGATTCTCCGCGCCGTTGAGCTCTCCAGCACCGGTCTGCAAACCTGGATCGGCACCATCCTCGGACTCACCGCCGCGATCGCCGTCGGCCTCTTCTTCTTCAAGGGCACAGTCAAAATCTCCCTTCAACGCTTTTTTGCGGTGACCACTGTGATCCTCTGGCTCGTTGCTGCGCAGCTTGCGATCACCGGCCTGCACGAGCTCAGCGAGGCGCAGTGGATCCGTTCCAGCAGGCAAGAGATGGCGCTCATTGGTCCAATTGTCCGCAACGACCTCTTCTTTTTCATCTTCATTTTTGGGGCTGCCGTTATCTTGATTCTTCGCGAGTGGCTCACTCCCGCTGCGCCAAAAAACGCCGCCGCGAATGAAGCCGAACAGCGCCTCTTTGAAGCCCAGCGTCGCCGCCAGCGCCGCTGGATGATTGCCGCCGCCACCGCATGTCTCACGGTAATTCTCGTACTCACCGCCGATTTTGTTTACGCTCGCGCCAATTCTGCCCCGCCCGCCTCACACAGGGTCGCTTCTTCCGCCGACCTCATCCGTATTCCCCTGGCCGATGTCCAAGACGGGAATCTGCACATTTTTGCCGTGAATTCCGGCACGCAAGACTTTCGATTCCTGATCATCAAGAAACCTCAAGGCTGGGGCGTCGCGCTCGATGCCTGCCGCATCTGCGGGGCCGAGGGCTATCGCCAGGACGGGCAAAACGTCGTCTGCCGCCACTGCGGTTCTGCGATCTACGTTCCCACTATCGGCGAAGCTGGCGGCTGTAATCCCGTGGGGCTTCCATTCCAGGTCGAAGGTTCCGACATCGTCGTCAACCTCTCTTCCATCACGCGCGCTTTCACCGAGGTCCCCAAATGACCGGTGCCCAAATGACCGGCTTTTGGACTACGGCGGCTCGACGCCGCTTTTGCGATTTTGCCTTTAACTCCAGAAGTGCTCTTGAAAGGCACGGCTTCAAGTGCAGTCCGTCCTGGTCTTACTTAGAACTGATGACTGAAAACTGACGACTTCTTCCAATGTTCGCCCGACTCATCGCCGACTCCTTCACGCGCCGCCCGCATCGCAAGATGCTGACGCTCGCGGCGCTCTCGCTAGGCATGGCCGTTGTTACAGCCGCGCTAAGCGTGGCACTCGACGTTGGCGATCGCCTCTCGGCAGAATTCGCCGCTCTCGGCGCAAACCTCGTCGTCACCCCGCAAGCCGACTCGCTCCCGCTCGAAATCGGCGGCGTCGATTATCGCCCAGTCAACTCCGGCGCCTATCTCCCTGAATCCGATCTCCCCAAAATCAAGTCCGTCTTCTGGCACAACAACATCATTGCCTTCGCCCCAATCCTAGAGCTCGCTGTCGAAGAAGAAAATCCATCGAGACAGACCTTGGCAAATCCAGAAATCAATCGCGTCCAGCTAATTGGAACCTGGGTGGACCATAAAGTTTCGTTATCGGATGGGAGTACATTTGGCACTGGAATTGAAAAAACCAATCCATGGTGGAAGATAGATGGCAGATGGTTTAGTGACGACGCAATGGAAGGCGTCGTGGGTACGACGCTCGCAAGTCGAGCGCGAATCTCGGTAGGAGATACGCTCGCGGCAGTCCCGGCATCTTCCGACGAGAGCGTTTTACCAATGCCCATTACAATCGTGGGCGTATTGAGCACAGGTGGTCCGGAGGATGACGCGATTGTTGCACCTATAGGAATCGTTCAAGGACTTGCGAATCAGCGTGGAAAGTATCACAAACTCTACGTCCTTGCCCTTACCAAGCCGCAAGACGCTTTCGCGCGCCGCGATCCCAAAACCATGAACGCGGACGAATTCGAGCGCTGGTCCTGCTCCCCGTACGTCTCTTCGATTGCTTATTCCATTCAGCAAGTGCTCCCCGGCTCGGACGCGCGTGTCATTCATCGCGTTGCCGATGGCGAAGGCAAAATCCTCACTCGCGTTCGTTCTTTGCTTTGGCTCGTTACCCTCGCCGCCCTTCTCGCCGCCGCTCTTGCTGTAGGTGCCTCCTCTGCCGCCAGCGTGATCGAACGCCGCTCCGAACTCGCACTCATGAAAGCCCTCGGAGCAGGCTCTACTACAGTCGGTTTTCTTCTCGCCGCCGAACAACTTTTGCTAGCCTTCGTTGGCGGCACCTTCGGCTACGCGCTTGGCTATTTGCTCGCCCGCATCGTCGGCATCAAAATCTTCGGTGTCCCACCGCAACCGTCATTCCTTGCTCTTGGCGTTGTCCTCGCCCTCGCCATTTTAGTCACGCTTCTCGGCAGCGCGCTTCCTCTCCGCCGCGCCACTAGCTGCGAACCCGCTCCCATCCTCCGAGGCGAATGAACATGTCCTCACCGCGCTCCAAGAATCCCCGTAGCAACAACCCAATGTTCCGCCGCCTCGTTCGCCGCCTCCTTTTCGCCAATCGGGGCCGCCTCTTCGTCATTCTTCTCGCCCTCTCCGCCGGGGCCGCCGTCTCCGCCGCCCTCCTCAATCTCCAAACCGATGCCAAACATCGCCTCACAACTGAATTCCGTTCCTTTGGAGCGAACATTCTCGTTTTGCCAAAATCATCAGGTACATCGTCTGACGGAACTATGGTTGCGCCTGCAGCAGCTCAACTTGCGCCATCTCTGGATCCAAGCCTCACAATTCATTCCGAAACCCTGCTGTATGCCATCGCAAATGCAAATCCCGCTTTTTCCTCCCATTCACTTCCGGTCGTAGTCGTCGGATATTCCGGGGTGATGCCCGGGTCGGCGCCACTCGATTCCTTAGATCCCCAACAAGCGCAATTGAACTCAAATACTGAGCCCGTTCTTTGCATAGCCGGTCAGCAAGTCGCTGCTCGGCTGAATGCTAAGAGCAGAGACCGTCTCTCCCTTCACAATTCCGAACGTCATTTGGATTGCGCATTGACTGACATTTTGAGGACGGGTGACGCACAAGACGGGCAAATTTTCCTCTCGCTTTCCGATGTTCAAAAGCTTGCGAATACTCCAGAAAAAATCAGCATTATTCAAATCAACGCTTCTGGCAACGCGACTCAAATCGAACAGTACGCTGCACAGCTTCGACAAAAACTTCCTGACGCCGAAGTCCGTCCTCTCCGCCAATTCTCCGAGGCCCAAGCCAAAATCTACTCCCGCATCTCCGGTCTTCTCACCGCTTCCACCGCCCTCATCCTCATTCTCACAGGCCTTTGCGTCATGGCTGCCATGACCAACATCGCCGCCGAACGCAAACACGACGTCGGCATGATGAAGGCTATCGGCGGATCCGCGCGCGGCATTCTTAATCTCTTTCTCACCGAAGCTGCCCTGCTCGGTCTCGCCGGAGGCCTCATCGGAGCCGCCGCCGGAATCGCCCTGTCCATGGCCCTCGGCAAAGCCGTCTTCGGCATCGCCGCAGCGCCCCGCCTCATCGTGTATCCTATTTCTGTGACGCTCACCGTCATCGTCGCCATTCTCGGTGCCTACCCGTTGCGCCGCCTCGCCAACGTGCGCCCCGCCACCATCTTCCGAGGTGACGCATGACCACTCAGCCGCTCGTCAGCCCTTCTGTCTCTCTTGCGCCCGCGCCGCAAGGCCAGCCTCAAGTCTTGCTCGAAAACCTCGTCAAGGAATACGGCTCTCTCCGCGCCCTCGGCGGCGTTAGCTTCAACATTCTGCCCGGCGAATGGATCGCCCTAATGGGTCCGTCCGGCTCCGGCAAGACCACGCTTATCAACATTCTCGGCGGCCTGGACACCGCCACATCTGGCCGCATCGTTGTAAATGGCCAGGACATCACACGCCTCAACGAATCCGAACTCGTCCGCTACCGCGCCGAAAGAATCGGCTTTGTCTTCCAGCAATTTCATCTCGTGCCGTATCTCACTGCGCTCGAAAACGTTATGCTTGCCCAGTATTTCCATTCCGTCACCGACGAATCGCAAGCCGTCGAAGCCCTCAAGCGCGTCGGCCTCGGCGATCGCTTGGACCATCTCCCAGCAAATCTCTCCGGAGGCGAGCAGCAACGCGTCGCCATCGCCCGCGCTCTCATCAATCAACCCAAGCTCATCCTCGCCGACGAACCCACTGGCAACCTCGACGAAGCCAACGAGGAGATCGTTATCAACATCTTTCGCGAGCTCCACAAATCCAGCCACACCATCCTGATGGTCACACACGACGTGGACATCGCGCGCAACGCCAGCCGCCGCATCGAACTCACGCACGGCCATCTCACAATGGACACAACCTGCAACTTCCTTGAGGCCCCGAAGCTCTGCCCTCACGGCAAGCCTTTCCCCTCCTCCGGCTGCTGCACTTCGCTCGACTCCAAGCCCTGCGAACCTTGATCGCGATGCCCATCCCTCTCCATGCTGGCCGCAAGCCAACCTCAGTCAAAGTCCACGTCTCTACAAACGCTGGCGTTGACATCGCCTGGGCGGACGGCCACGTCTCTCATTTCGACTTCGCTTATCTCCGCGACCATTGCCCCTGCGCCACCTGCAACGATGAGCGCGCCAAAAAGGAATCCCTCTCCGAAGCCTCTCCTGCTTTTGCTTCTTCTCCCGCGCTTCCTATGTTCAAACCGAAAGCCCGCGCCCAGTCGGCCACACAAGTAGGGAACTACGCCATCCAAATCTCCTTTTCCGACGGCCACTCTACCGGCATCTACTCCTACGACCATCTCCGCTCCATCTGCCCCTGCCCCGAATGCGCTAAATCGGCCGCCCAAAAAAATTAATACACCTATGCCTGCCACTCCCTGGATCGGCATTTCCGCTCCCGCGCCTGACCGCGAATACCTTGCTCTCATCTCCTACTTACCTCTTCGCCATTTCCGTGCCATTCCAAATTTCTTTCGTTTCACTTTCCAGATTCAGGGGCAATTGAAAACCGCGTCCGGCCTTATCGGTTACTCTCTCGACGCAAAGCCGTTCTCGCGCAAATTCTGGACTCTCTCCGTTTGGCACGATCAGCAATCTCTCGACAATTTTGTACGCCAAGTCCCTCACGGCCAGGTCATGCGGGCGCTAGCCCCTCATATGGGCAAAACTCAATTCGCGCAGTGGGCCGTCACTCATGCTGACATTCCTCCCAATTGGGCCGTCGCCAAAGCTCGCCTCAGCCAATCCTGATCTTCTCAAGTCCTTTTGTTACGACGGCTTGTTGTCATCTCACGACGCTTTGTGGAATCCTCTGGTGACGCTAAGTCCCCCTTTTCTAATTTGAGGTGCTTTATGGCATGCGATCCCGATGCTTTGAAAAATGTTCCTCTCTTCGCTCTTCTCGACGAAGATGAGCTTGCCCTTCTCTCCCAGCAAGTCGAGCACAAGCAATTCACGCCTCGCCAGCGCATTTACAAAATTGGCGATGCGGGCGGCCGCGCCTATGTGATGATGTCCGGCAGAGTCCGTGTCACTACCGTAGATGAAGACCATCAGGAAGTCGTTGTAGACGAGCCATCGCACGGCGAATTTTTCGGTTTTGCGTCCATGCTCGACCAGACCCCGCATCAGACCAACGCTGTCGCCGTGGAGGAGACCTCGTGTCTCGAAGTGGACCGAAATGACATTCTCACCTTGCTTCAGCGCAAACCTCACGCCGGCATGGATATGCTCACCGTCCTTGGCCGTCAGTTCCACGCCGCCCAGCAGCTCGTCCGCCTCCGTGCCAGCCGCAATCCCAACGAAATCATCGAAGCGGAGGCAACCTTCGGCGAGCGCGTTGCCGACACCGTCGCCGGCTTTGGTGGCTCCTGGACGTTTATCATCACATTCGTCGCCGTTCTGCTTGTCTATTCCGGCCTCAGCCTGGGGATGGGAACAAGATCATGGGATCCTTATCCCTTCATTCTTCTCAATCTCTTTCTCTCCATGCTCGCTGCAATCCAAGCGCCTGTCATCATGATGAGTCAGAACCGGCAAGACACAAAGGACCGCCTTCGCAGCGAGCTCGATTTTGACGTCAACCGCCGCGCTGAGTCCGAAATCCAAGGTCTCTCCCGAAAGCTAAACTCGCTCGATGATAAGATTGACGATCTCCAGGATCTCATCCGAGGAAAAATCCCAGGCGGAACGCCAACTAGCCCACCCGAAGCACGCTAGCCCGCCTTTTCGATTGCCAAAGAGACTACTCCATCGCTAAAGTGAACTTGCCCTCCCCTGTTTGTCCTCGGAGGAAAATTTCAGATGCCCAAGCTCGACCCCCGCTGGCTCACCGCTCAGGAAACTGCCGCACTTCTCGATTCCACCAGCGCCGAAATCTGCCGTCTCCTCAAAACTGGCCGCCTCTCCGGCGTCAAACGCAAACAGCCCGGCCGTGCCGGCAAAGCGCAATGGCTCGTCAATCCAAAATCCATCGCTCGCGAAAAGCAGCGCCTCGGCAAGTCCTGAATTCTGCGCAATTGGGCCACACTTTCGAATGAACTTCCGGTTCTCCTGACCTGTACCGCAACGTGTTACACTTCGCCTCAGATGAGCGCCACCGCCTCAAATTCCTCTTATGCACTTGGTTATTCGGAGGCTGAACAAGGCCGCCTCATTCGCCAAGCCACCCAACTTGCGCCACTCACCGAACGTTTCTTTCGTGACGCAGGCATCGGTCCCGGTCAGCGCGTTTTGGAATTGGGTTCCGGCATGGGCGACGTAGCCATGCTCGTCGCACGACTCGTTGGCCCGTCCGGTGAAGTTCTCGGTATCGAGCGCGACGCCGATTCCATCAAGATCGCAAAATCGCGCGTTGCCGAAGCTGGCCTGCGAAATGTTTCCTTCTCGCAGTCTGATATCTCTCAACTGCAAAAAGAGAATAGGTTCGACGCTGCAGTAGGCCGCTTCATCTTGCAGTACATTCCGGATCCGGTCGCTGTCCTGAAGTCCCTCCTAGCTTCCCTCCGCCCCGGCGGCATCATCGCCTTTCATGAACCACACTGGCAGCCATACCAGGATTACTTGCGTTCATTGCCTTTGTCTTACGCGTGTGCCGCCGTGGCGCGCGACATATTCAAGGCCTCCGGTGCAAACCCGGAAATGGGATTTTCGCTACATAGTGTTTTTCAGCAAGCCGGCCTTGCTGCCCCCAATATGCGCCTCGAAATGATTCTTGGCGACCAGCCCGGCTATACCACATGGATTTGCGATTTATTGTTCTCCCTCCTCCCGAAAGCGCGCCAACATGGCATCTCGCTTGACGCCCTCGGAAATCTGGAAACGCTGTCCCAGCGCGTTCACGCGGAAATCACCGCCGCAAATGTAGTCGTGCCGTGGATTGCTCTCGTCGCGGCTTGGTCCGTCGTGCCTGACAAAATTTCCTGAAGCCTTTAGCCCGCGCGCGTCTTCTTCGGCAGAAGCAGCGCCAGCATCGCCGACACAAACAAGGAAATTCCCGCCGCCGCAAGTCCTCCGTACAAACTACCGGTCCGCTGGCTGATCCAACCCGCCGCGTACGGCCCCACAAACCCCGCTGCGTTCGCAATCGAACTCGTCAGGCCGAGCCCTGCCGCTACCGCCGATCCAGTCAGCAGTTCGCTCGGCAGCGAGTACGCCGGGCCGTACACACTGAACATTCCCGAAACTGCCACTGCCAGCAAACCAATCGTCAGCGCGATCGAATGAGGCTCCCCCAGAATAACCATTGCGGTTCCTGCAAATGCCGCCGGAACTGCGGCATGAATTCTTCTTTCATAACGCCGGTCCGAACTTCGGGAAACTCCCACCATCACAAAGAAACCCACCACGTACGGGATCATCACGAGCAATCCCACCATGCTGTACGAAATTTGCCCCGAAAATGATTTGACGAGTTGTGGCATCCAGAACGTCAGCATGTACACTCCGCAATTCGTGGCAAAGATCGTCAGCCCCGCATGCCACACCCGCGGAATCGCCAGCGCTTGCAACGTTCCGATCGGTCTCGCTTCTCGCTTGGCCTTTCCTTCCCTTTCTAGTTCCGCTTCGATCCAATCCTTTTCTTCAATGCTCAAAAATCCCGCTTCTCTTGGCCTGCATGGCAAAACGAAATACGTCACAATCCCGCACAGAATCGCGGGTGCCGCCTCGAGCACCAGCAACCACCGCCAGCTCGGCCAGTGCGTCCAGTGAACGTGCCCCAGAATCCAGCCGGAAAGCGGCGCGCCAATGATGTTGCTCGCGGGCAGACCGGTAAGGAACATCGCGACGCACTGCGCCTGCTCCCGCTGCCGGAACCAGTAGGTCAAGTACAGCGCCACACCCGGGAAATATCCGCCCTCAGCCAGCCCCAGCAGGAATCGCAACAAATACAATTCCTTTACGGTATGCACGAATCCCATCATCATCGCGACTCCGCCCCACAGCACTAGAATCACCGCGATCCAGACTCGCGCGCCGAAGCGATGCAGCATCAAATTGCTAGGAATTCCCGACAGCACGTAGCCAAAAAAGAACACGCCAGCGACAAACCCAAATTGCTCGCTTGTGATGCCGAGTTCCCTGTTCATCGTGAGCGCGGCGAATCCGATGTTCACCCGATCGATGAACGAAATCACGTACAGAAGGAATAGGAAGGGAATCAGCCGCCACTGCAGCTTTCGGATCGTCGCACTTTCAAATTGTCCTGCGGCGTTTGCCTCGGTCGCCATGCGTTCCCTAACGCAAACTTTCTCTGCACTTCGCCGCAATCAAAGTGATGTCATCCTGTTGCTCGTGCGGGCTGAACCTCTGCACTTCCGCCACAACCGCGGAAATTAATTCCCGAGCAGGAAGCTCCCTGTGCCTCCACAACGCCGCTATCAACCGTTCTTCTCCAAATTGCTCGTCGTCTTCATGGAATGATTCGGTGACCCCATCCGTATAAAGAACCAGGGAATCACCAGGAGCCAACTGCCGCTCCTCCACCTCGCAATCCCATTCGGCAAACAATCCGAGCACCATGCACGTTGCCTCTAGTCTTTCCACGCTGCCATCGCGCCTTAACAACAGTCCCGGCAAATGCCCGCAATTCACGTATCTCAATGTTTGCCGCTGCTCGTCGTATGCGCCAAAAAACAATGTTGCGTACGCGCCATCCGAAGTATTCTCAAAAAATAGACGGTTCACCGATTTCAAAAACGCTCGCGGCTGGTCCAGCGCAATCGCGCACTGGCTCCGAAGGTTCGCCTGCAAGTTCGCCATCAGCAATGCACCGGCAATTCCCTTACCCGCAATATCACTCAGCACCAGCCCGAGTCGTTCTTGCCCTAAATCTAGAAAGTCATAATAGTCTCCGCCCACCTGCCGCGCCTGCATGCACATCCCGGCGTACTCCAAGGTCGCCACTGGCGGCAGAATCTGCGGGAACAGTCTCGCTTGCACATCACGCGCTATCTCCAACTCGCGCGCGGCCCGTCGTTCCGCCTCTTGCCGAATCGCCGCCCCACGCCGCTGCGTCTCCATCGCGTGTGTCACTTCGTCATAGCTCGCCAGTGTGAACGAATTCCCATCCACATCTCGAAAGTGCGCCACGACGTTTCCCCAAATCGGCGCTTCAGTACCCAGTAATAGCGATTGCTCCGCCGCCTTTGCTTGCGTCTGGGCATCGTACTTAATCCTTCTCAGTCGCGGCGCGGAAGGGAATCGCACGCCCCGTTTCGACCATTCCTGAAATCGCGCCGAAACGTCGTCAGTCAAAAATACGATCTGCGTCGCTCTTCCAATCAGTTTCGCTTCCTGTGATTTCGCCTTCGGCTTAACGAGCGCCAGAACCGTCGACCCATCTGGTGGTGACACAGCCACCCATCGCTCGCCCGATTGCAGCTTCGCGTCAAACGCCACTCGAAACCCAAGCTGCTCCACATAAAACTTCAAACTCCGGTCCTGGTCGCGCACATACACGTTTACGCAGTGCATCCCCAGGTGTTGCTTCTTCGCCTCTGCGGGAAACCCCGCAACCTTCAAACCTCCGACGCTCAATCCCGTTGCCATTGCTGGGAATTATAAGTCCAAAGGCCTCAAGAACGTCTTGCATCGTAGCTCCTGGCCCGAATACTCTTTTTGGCCATTCCTTTCAAAAAAAGACGGCCCACGAGAAAATCGCTTACCTCGTGAGCCGTCCTGAATACAAATCATTCGTAATCTACAATGAACGCAGGAAATCCAGAATCGCTTGTTTGTCCTTTGCTGAAAGCCCCCGGAACCTCTCTACAGATGTGTTTGCTTCCGATGGCCCATAGCACGGCGTGCGCGAAGAATCGTCACATTCCTGCCCTCGCGAATGGTGAGCTTCGATCGCCTTCAGCAAATCGTCCGTCCTTCCATCGTGCAAGAAGAATCTTCGCTGTCCTACTCCCCACAATGGCGTCGTCCGGAACATGTCCCCAGTGGCGAGCCCTTGCGTAATGTCATCTGCCAGTCCTTTTCCCATGTGATGGATCAGCAAGTCCGTATACGGATGCGCGGTCAAGCTTTGAAGTGCCACGGTCTCGCTTTGATCCGGCGTAATCATCGTCGGCGTATGGCATGCAAAGCATCCGATTCCCGGATTTTCTGGTCCCGTTCCAAACAATTGCTGCCCTCGCGCCGCGCTCGGTGTGAATTCCGCTGGTTGAGGCGCGTCGAGGAATCTCATGAAAATCGCGAACATCTGCCAGTCCGGCAGAATGTGAAATGGATTGTCAAAGCCCTGATTTCGCGCATCGGTGGGATCGGACCTGAAAATGTCGTTCGGTTCGCTCACGTCTTGATGGCACTCCGGCGTCTCGTCCGTGGATTGCGGAAATAAGTCGTTCGTCACGCCCATTTCCACGTTGTACGCTTCGCCGGAAAAAATCATGATGGACTTGTTCTGTGCTTTCCATCCAAAGCGCGTAATCGTCCCGTCATTTCCGCTGCGATTTGGCATGCCGCCAATCCCAAGCTCTTCACGCGCCACCGCCGTCGCCGCATGTCTCGCCAGGATTTCCCGGTCCTGAATCCCGTCCAGTATTCCCAGTCCGAAAACTTGCAGTGGAATTCGGAACCTTGCATTTCCTCGCCGGAACTCTTTTTCAAAGTCGGTATAGGGCAGGGCCTGCGCTGTGCACGCGTGTGCTTGTCCGTCTGTGAAAATGTCGGAACGCCCTACCACAGTGAAAAGCTGATGCACTCCGCCATCCGGCGTTCCGTCCGGTTTCTTCGCAAATCGTACCTCTCGGATCGGCCCATACTGCTGAATGAAAGAGGGAACCGGATTTGTTCCTCCCTTTCTATGGGGAATCAAATCGAACATCGGATTTTCCGGCGCTCGCCGGAAATTCGGAGGGTCCTGCGGATCCGGCACGACGAATCCACCGGAACCCCCAACGGTCGGCTGGTTATGGCACACACTACATTGGTCCGCGTTGAACCGAATTCCCAGTCCCGAAGAATTCGTCTTCGTCACCAGGTTTGCCTGCGCGGGATCGATGAACGATCCGAGCGTCAGGTCATTGCAGTCGTCGCAAACCCCTTCCAGTTGGATCATTCTCTGAAAGCCTTCGTTGAACATAGCCAACTCAATCGGCGTCAGTCCTTTCAACGGAGCTCCCCCGCCCGGTGGTCCCTGCCGAACTCCAGGGTCTTTCTGTGCCGCACAAATCGTCCCCGTCGCGAGCAAAACTAAGCTCGCAGCGCATCCCCGCAGGTAACTTTTCTTTTGGCTGGTTCGTACCATGGATCCTTCCTCAGATTCGCTTTTTCTTGCCTTAGTCCTCCATCCGGATTTGTTTCCAAAGTACGCACACCTGTGCGTCGAATCGCCACGTGCGTAAGGCGCTCGGAACAAAGAGAGTTTCTTGAATCCGTACAGGGAACTTGGTGCACACTAAAAAAGACGCCGTCTTTATTTCAATGGCGCCCATCTACTTCCTTTCTTCCTTTTATATTCCTTTGTAACCAATAGAAGGCAAAGGGATTGCTCGAAATTTCCGCTAAATTCACTGAGTCAGTCTGCATTTTTTTCGACTATCCCAATTCTTTTCTCCGCGGTAGAATCCCGCTCACACGTTTACCCGAGCAGTTCTTTATTTAATTTATGTCAGTTCCATCCCCGGCACCTGGTTCGTATAGCTTTGGGCCGTTCCATGTGGACGCTCCCGCTGGCCAAATTCGCAAGAATCGAACAAAAGTTCGTCTTGCCGGTCAACCCTTCGAGATCCTGCTGATGCTCTTGGAGCGTCCCGGCCAGGTCGTTACTCGCGACGAAATTCAACGTCGTCTTTGGCCCGATCAAACCTTCGTCGACTTCGAAAACAGCCTTAACAAATCAATTAACAAACTCCGCCAAGCCCTCGCCGACTCCGCCGAAGAACCGGTCTACATTGAAACTCTTCCGCGTCGCGGTTATCGCTTTGTCGGCTCCCTTCTTCTCCCGCAAACCCAAGCGCTGAATCCGCAGCCGCAGCTCGATCCCTCTCTGGAATCCCCTGCAAATCACCAACATTTGCGCCCCGCAACTGCTCCAGGAAATTTTCCGCTCTGGAGAACGATGGCATTGCTCGTTTTTGCGTCGACGGCAATCGCCGTCTGGCTTGCTGCCCGCCCACTTCGTGAGCCTCGTGTCCTTCGTGCTACCCCGCTCACGGATTCTTCCCGCGTCGATCCATACGGCGTTCTTCACACCGATGGCGTTCGTCTATTTTTCCTGCTTCGTCAAGGTTCTCGATGGGAGCTAGCTCAAATGCCTGTCTCCGGCGGCGAAGTCCAGCCCGTCCCCACCCCGTTTCCCAACGCACGACTCTTCAGCATTTCCCCAGACGGCTCCCAATTCGCGCTCGGTCCATTTGACACTCGCGCTCGCGCTCTTCCTGTCTGGCTCATGTCCTCTGTCGGCGGCGCCGCTCATCGGCTAGGCGAATTTCTCGCCAACGATGCCATCTTCACGCGCGACGGCTCCAGAATTACCTACTCGACGCCCGAGGGCATCTCCGAAATCGACCTTGATGGCCGTAACTCGCGCATGCTGTCCAAAGTCGCTGGACTAAAATGGGGTCTCGCTTGGTCGCCTGATGGTACTCGCCTCCGGTTTCATTGGTTCAACCCCCCCACCACTTCCTGGCATATCTGGGAAATTCGCTCTGATGGAACAAATCTCCATCGGATTCTTCCTAATTGGACTGGAGCGGAGACTCTCTGCTGCGGACAATGGTCCGCTGACGGAAAATACTTCTTCTTTGTCGGCGGCAGTCAAAAATCTCCCGGCAGTCTTTGGGTTGTCCGTGAACCGCACGGTCTCTTCCGCCGTCAGGACTTGCCCATTCGCCTTTCCACCGATCCCCTGCCCGTTTCGGTCCTTCTTCCTTCCACCAATGGCAAAAAGATCTATCTCCTCGGCAACAATTTGAAGACCGAATATGTCCGCGCGGATCCTCGCACCCGCGAAATTCATGGCCTCCTTGGTGGGCAAAATGCTGCTTGGCTAGCTACTTCTCCTCTAGGCGATTGGGCGGTTTTCCGCGGCTCCAGCGATTCACTTTGGCGCGCTAATCTTGATGGCAGCGCGCGAATAGAACTCGCAAACGAAAAAATGCAAGCCGCTCTTCCTACCGTACGGCCCGATGGAAAATCAATTGCTTTTCGTGGTCAGCCGCCCGGCGTTCCCGCCTCGCGGATTTACCTGATTTCCCCTGAGGGCGGTGAACCCACTGAAGTCGCGTCCGCTTCCTATCCACTGGAAGTTCCTGCGTGGTCCCCCGATGGCAAAAAGCTTAGCTATGTCCTCGACGCCGACGGCAATCCCTCCTCGGGAATCTATCTTTTGGATCTTTCTACACACGCCACGCAGAAAATTTCTGGCTCGGAAAAGTGCATGCAACATAGCTGGTCGCCCGACGGAAAGTTCCTTGCCTGCATTTCCACAGATATTTCTCGACTCCTTCTCTGCGATTTGGCAACGGGAAACTGGAGGGAAGTCGCCCACGGTAAGGTCTTCAGTCCCGTCCTTTGGGCTGCCGACTCTAGCGGAATTTTCTTCCAGGACCTTCTCGAAGAAGGTGAACCCATTCGTCGCCTTCGCATGAAGGATTTCTCCGTCGAACGTGTTTTCGAGTGTGCCCCTCTCCTCGAAGGCGGTGTGCAACGCTGCGGTTTTGAGGGCGTCACACCAAACGGATTCTGGCTACTCAAACTCAGCCGCGGTGACCACAACGTCTACGCACTCGACCTCGATCTCCCATAGCAGGTGTTTCAACCCTTCGGGATCCTCATAGTCGGTCTGTTCGACCACTTCTAAATCCACTCAACTAGACTTCCCACTCCAAATTTGCGAGCATCTAAATCTGCAGGCCTGCTTGACGCAGGCAAGCTCGATCACCCGTTAATGAGCACGATTTCCAACAGCCCGGCTGCTCCAGGCGGCCGTAGCAACGCAGTTCCGCGCGTCATTGTTGCTACCACTGCCCTCCTCACCTTTATTTCCTTTTGGAAAGCCGCCGCCATCGTCTTGAACGACCTGGCCTCTTCCGCCTACTACGCCGGCGGCGAAGCCGAAGGCTACATCGGCAAAACCGCTCCCTGGTTCATTTTTGCCATCATGCTTTTCTCGTATGCCGTTCGCGCGGTGTACGTCGAAAGCTGCAGCATGTTCGTCCGCGGCGGCGTCTATCGCGCCGTCAAACAGTCTCTCGGCGGCGCCCTTGCCAAATTCAGCGTCTCCGCGTTGATGTTTGACTACATCCTCACCGGCCCCATCAGCGGCGTTTCTGCTGGCCAGTACCTCAGCGGCCTTCTCGACGAACTCTTTCAATATTTCCATCTGACCAAATCACATTTCTCCGACGGCATGACCGGTCTTATTGCCGCAAGCTTTGCCATTATCGTCACCATCTATTTCTGGTGGGAGAACACCAAAGGCATT
>Ga0126376_10000079_pt1 | contig 39774 bp, 24 predicted proteins | sample PanSoiMetPlot_15_FD_92760 | JGI IMG/M metagenome (GOLD analysis project Ga0126376, IMG submission 92760) | Tropical forest soil microbial communities from Panama - MetaG Plot_15 | ecosystem: Environmental > Terrestrial > Soil > Tropical forest > Bulk soil | place: Panama | collected 2016-02-17 | reverse complement strand
CCAACCACTGAGGAACTCGTTGAGATCCTCGGCACTGCCGCTTGCGTTATGACGGCGGAGCAGTTCTGCCGGACTGGAAGGTGAACCAGCCCTCTGGTCCAGGAGTGAAATGTTTACTTCACGTCGCGAGAAGGCTTGATACAAAACTGGCAGATAGCCGATGACTATGGCAAGCATCGCGAATCCATTACCTGCCTCCACCACTGCGAGCGCACGTCCAAGTGGTTCTACAGGAGTAATATCGCCGTATCCCAGCGTAAAGAAATTTGTTCCGCTAATGTAAACGTATGTCCAGAAGTTGACGATCTCGGATGTATTGAGTTTCTCACCTAGTGACGACGTTATGATTGCGTAACCGAAGATAACTCCGGTAGCCCAGAAACTGAGCAAGAAGATTAGTGACAACGGTCCGAAAAGCCCGAGGTATTTTTCGCGTTGCTTTCCCGATGTCAGTCGCAGCGTCAAGCCAGACCAGGGCCACCAAATTGATCTGTAGAAGAGGCTGGTTAAGCGTAAGCGTCGAGTGACGCGACGCGGCAGAATGATCGTTTCAAAGGCGTCCCATAGTATCGTCAGGACGAGGAGCACGCCCAGAAATGCCACCACGCGGTACATTTTCTTATGTCAGTTAGTACGTAATAGTATCGTTGAATCGACCTTTTGCACAGACGTTTGGAGCTGGGTGGTCCTGGTCGCGTCGCACGCGACAAAAGTGAACATCGACGAAATGGGTGTCCTGCAGGTAGGTGAGGAGTGCAACACCGCCACTCAAACATAAGAACGAAAATTTTCTGGACAATTTGTAGAATTCCGGTCTCGCCGTTCGTCGTGATAGTGAAGACGGGGCAACTAGCCCGGCTGAAAACCATTTATAGGAGACGACATGCCACAATATCTGTTAGCTGGTTACCTCCCCGCCGACTTCGACCCGTCCGCACAGGACGAAGCGACGGTGGAGAAGATTCACGCGCTCAATCGCGAAATGATCGCTGCTGGTGTCAGGAAGTTCGCCTGCGGCCTCGGCAAGGCAATGTCACTGCGGCCCCAGCCCAACGGTGAAGTGCTCCTCACCGACGGGCCGTACTTGGAGACCAAGGAGTTCGTGGGCGGTCTTTCGATACTGGAAACAGCAGATCTGGACGAGGCGCTAGCGTGGGCTCGCAAGGGCGCTGAAGTGTGCGGTGCGCCGGTCGAGGTGCGAGAGATTTTCTTTATGCCGGCCCCCGAAGAGAACTGAGCGTCCCGGCAGTAGCGAACTGGTGCTGCGCAGTGGCGTCTTCGAGACTCGGCTGGCGACCGACTTAAACAAAAAGAAAACAAGTGAGCGGCGGCGATAGGCCACTGCGCGCGTGTGGGTTCCGGCATAAAGTGAAATTTGTCGGTCATAAAATGAAATTGCGCGAACGACCTCATATCCGACTAAATGGGCAATAGAACGTAACCTTATGATTTCGGTCGGATTTAAGCGCGTCAGCACAAAGCGCCTTGTCGGATTGCAGTAAACCCACCTATTGTGGCTTTTCGAGAGACGAAAGTACTTCCATCTGCATGCGAATCAGTGCGGGAGCTCGCGGCTATCGCGCAACGGTAGAAATATGCACGTCCATTCCGAAATTCCATTCATTCATCACGAGTCAACCAAGAATCAAGAGGCCGAATAGTCAATCGATTTCGCTGGCTTCTCTGGAAATTAGAGATGCTGTTTTTCGGGAGTTGATTGGAGTTGGGAATCGCCGGCGCGTTGGCAGGTCTACTCGTCTTACGATGAGTTCGGAAATCAAATTTGGGCAGCCGGTTTCGGTATGGTCCCCCCGCTTGGTAACCCTACTTATGGTACTCACTCAGCCGCCCATACGGTTTATCCGCTCGGCACTGGTTCGGGCGGTGGGTTAACTTCGTGTGACCCCGACGGTGTCTTTTTTGCCTGGGATAAGACGCTAACACGATTAATTTGGTCCGAACCCGATGGCATAGAACACGAGATGCGTGATGTGGTTTATGGGGGAGAACCGCGCTCGAGCAACGGCTGCTCCTCAGGCTGGCACACAGTAAACCGGGGCCGCGTGTTTGTCAGCACCGATGGATCCGGTGCCACTTTCGTAGCGGACGATCCTATTAGTGACGGGACCTATGCCGGATACGAATATCCCAATGCTTCCGGCGATAATTTCTCGGGTTGGTTATTGCTCAACGATGGAAGCCGCATACGCATCTCCTCGGATGCCAATAGCAGCATGAGAGATCGCAATGGTAATCAGTTCAAACATCCGTTTCCTTCTTGGTCGCAAACCTGGACTGATGCGCTTAACCGCTCGTTAGGAAGCGGACAAGGAACTAGCGCTGAGTGCAGCGCCTTGGTGCCAGGCGCAACCGTGTGTTCCTACGATTCAGTGAAGGGATTCGGTGGCGCCGTACGGAAGTTTTACTATTTTTATGATCAAAACAGCCTCTTAACACGACTCTTTCTGCCGAATGGCAGAAGTTATACGCTCTACTACAACAACTATGATGACCTTGTACGGATAGATCTGCCGACCGGTGGTTCCGTCGAATACGAATTCGAGGCCGGACTCCAAGGGAACGATGGGGACTGGTTCCCACCCACATATAACCAATACTGGCCGCCGGGATCTTATGCTGACAACAACGTCGGCGGTCACTTTTATCGGCGACTTACGGAGCGACGGGTTTATCGCGAAGGACATGTACTGGACAGTCGCCAAACCTTCAGCAAGCCTGAAACAAGTCAGACAAGTACAGTAGGTTACGTTGAGAAAAAGAACTACGACGGCTCGAACAACCTGCTCAGCACAGAGCGGCACTACTTCTACGGCAACGCGGAACATTCGTTCTGGATACGTCCCACTGAGTACTCATCATGGAAGGATGGACTCGAATATAAAACAGAGACTTATGATGGCAACGGCAATTTGATGAAGACGGTGTTGACGTCGTGGGAGCAACGTGCGCCCGTAAGTTGGTGGACAGGTATTTCAGACGACGCACCGGCGAACGATCCACGTATTTCGCAGGTTACGACCGTGCTCGAGAATGGGGCGCAGTTTACGAATAGCTACGGCTACGATCCGACTGTCCCCTATAACAGTCTTATCGATGTCATTGAGCGCGACTACAACCTCAACATTCTCCGGCGCACGCAAACAACTTATCTGAAAACACTCAACGGCGTGGATTATGCCGGCTTGAATATTCAGAACTCGTCTGCGTTGCACATCCGCATTTTGCCGATCCAGGAATCAATTATCGACTCGGGCGTAGAAATAGCGCGGACGACTTACGAGTATGACAACTACACCCTCGATGCCAATCACGCGCCGTTAGTTAGCAGAGCGAATATCAGTGGTCTCGATCTGGCCTTCACCAGCAGTTACACCACCCGCGGTAATGCAACCGGTGTTACGCGTTATCTTTTGAGCAACGGTTCAGTTACGGGCTCGGTGACGTCGTATCTGCAATACGACGTTGCCGGAAACGTCGTTAAGGCCATCGATGCGCGGCGTAATGCCACAACTTTTGATTTTACCGATCACTTTGGTTCGCCAAACGGTGAGGCTCAGTCAAACACCAGCCCTCCTGAACTGAGCAGCGTTGGGCAGTCTTCGTATGCGTTCCCGACGCTGGTCACCAACGCGCTGGGTATGACTTCGTTTTTTCAATTTGATTTTTATCTCGGTCAAGCGGTCGATGCTGAGGCGGGATTGTGTCAAGCGCCTACTTCAATGATTCGCTCAACCGTCCTACCCAGGTTATTGCCGCAGCAAATAATGCAACACTGAAAACGCAAAACACTTTTGCTTATGACGACGTGAATCGAGCAGTAACAACTACTAGCGACCTTACTCAGTACCTCGACAACCAAAAGAAAACGGAGACATGGTTCGACGGTCTTGGTCGCCAGGTTGAGGCACGCACGTATGAGACTTCGTCAAAATACATCGTTACAAAGAACACCTACTCAGGCCTTTCTTCACAAGTCTCAAACCCGTATCGACCATGGCAAGGTGAAACGCCACAATGGACCACAACGGTCGTGGACGCATTAGGCCGGGTGAAATCCGTTACCACGCCTGATAATGCAGCGGTAACTACCAGCTACAATGGTAGTGAGACAATCATTACGGACCCAACGGGAAAAAAGCGCAAAAGCGTTTCCGACTCGTTAGGTCGAGTCGCGTATGTTTATGAAGATCCGCTGGGAGCAAACTATCAAACCATTTATGGCTACAACGCGGTGGGCAATCTGGTAAGTGTGGCCCAGGATTACTTGTCCCAACCTCCGCGCCAATTTGTTTACGACTCGTTGAGTCGTATTGTATCCGCCACGAACCCCGAAAGTGGCACCACGACGTTTAAGTACGATGAAGCTGGTAACTTGCTTGTGAGAACCGACGCTCGCGGTGTCTCAGCCCATTATTCTTTTGATCAGCTCAACCGACCGATTCGGCGTTGGTATAACGGTTCCAGTGCTTCTACCGCCACGACACACAATGATCCGGCTATTCCTTCAGGTGTCGGCAGTACCAACGAAATAAATTACTTCTACGACCAGCAGGCTCTGCCAAGTGGCGCCCCAACATTCACGCGTGGTCCGTCAAACGGAGCGCTCGTGGCTATAACGTTCGCGGGCAGCAGTGAGGGCAATTATTTCGGTCGTGACGCCATCGGCAGGCAGTTGGTGAAGATCCAGCGAACTGGCAGCGTAAATTACCAACTGACGCTGGGCTACAACAATGTCGGCGCAATTACCTCGCTAACTTATCCGTCCCTTCACAGTGTGAACTACGGTTACGACGGGGCGGGTCGTTTGAATAGCTTGGGCGGCAACTTGGGTGATGAAACCACGTGGAACTATTCAACAGCGGTCCTCTATTCTCCTTGGGGTGGAATAACGAAGGAACAGTTTGGCACCCAAACCGCTGTCTATAACAAAAGTCACTATAACGTGCGCGGCCAGCTCTATGATGTGCGAGCATCAAGCGTTGATGCCGAGTGGAGCGGTGAACTGGGCGCACTTGTTAATTACTACAGCACCAACTGGCAACACGGTGGCAGTGGTACAGACAACAATGGGAACGTATTGATGAGTCAGACGATCATCAATAGTTACTACATGGAGGATCGTTACAGTTATGACGCACTGAATCGGCTCACCGTAGTTAACGAATACCAGAACGGAGCGACCCAAACCGGAAGCCAGCAGTATAACTACGATCGATGGGGCAATCGGACCATCAGTCAAGCTTCATGGGGTACTGGAATCAACACGAAGCAGTTCACTGTCGACCCATATTACAACCGCCTTAGTGTGCCTGGCGGGCAAACGGGTGTGATGACTTACGATGCCGCCGGCAATCTCACGAACGATACCTACACTGGTAGCGGAAATCGGACTTACGATGCCGAGAACCGAATCACTTCAGCGTGGGGCGGTAACAACCAGGCCCAACTCTATGTCTATGACCCTGCCGGTGAACGAATCAAACGCACCGTGAACAGCGTCGAGACGTGGCAGATCTATGGCTTTGGTGGTGAGTTGCTTGCTGAGTATCCGATCAATGGCGCAGCCAGCAATCCACAGACGGAGTATGCATATCGTAACGGACACTTATTGGTCATCGCGTCCAGTTCACAACGTCAATGGCTCCTCGCAGATCACCTTGGCACACCACGAATGATCATCGATCAAACGGGCACCTTATCAAATCTAAAGCGGCGCGATTATCTTCCCTTTGGCGAAGAACTTCCCGCGGGTGTTGGTGGGCGCACCAGTGCTCTCGGCTATAACACCGATGCTACGCGACAAGGCTTCACTGGTTATCAGGCCGACGCTGAAACTGGATTGAACTACGCCCAGGCAAGGTACCAATCGAGTGTACAAGGTCGATTCATAAGTCCCGATCCAATCAGCGGCAACATCGTGGACCCGCAATCATGGAACATGTATTCATACGTAGGCAACAGTCCGACCAACCGCACCGACCCTAGTGGTATGAGTTACTTCATGGGCAGCGGTGCTAACGATCCATTCATCCGAGAAAACCAATATCGAGTGGACGGCTTCGATATGAGTCCGCAGGGAACCGCCTCAAATCTCACGGACGAAATCCATGTTGTCATTTGCACCGAATACGTTTCTCCTCAACGAGGGGATGAATTTCACTGGCAGTACTGATGCTGCGACAGACTCGCAGACTCCAACTTCGGTGACTGCGGAGTTTCCTCCGCCTAATACGCTGATGAACATACCGTTCAATGGGGCTATATCAATGGAGTTGGAAGTATCGCTAGGTTCACGTTCAGGGATCAAGAGGGCAACCCCATCCCGAATGTCATCGTGAGAGAAATAGTAACTCCAAGAGAAGTTAACCAGAATCCCGATCCAATCACCTTACCTAATGGTTGGGTCAACGATATAGTAGGCAGAGGTATAAAAACGCCGCAGCCGCTTACGTTTCTGCAAGCTGGTAATGCAATTGTATCGGTACTCGCAACACCAACGACGAGAGTACAAGATCACCGGTTTATTATTGTGTCCCCGACCAGCGGTGTGTTTGCTATCGCCACGCACAGACGATCGTACACAAATCTTGACGCGCAGGGTAGACTTCGTCCATATGTCAACCCTCAGACCGGACGGAGCATGAATAATTTCAGTGTTGATGTTTCGCCGATCACGGTCATCAAGATACCAATGGTGATGTGCCCAAGATTCTGACAACACACCGATCTACCAGTTTGATGAGCATCGCAGGCAGCTTTGGTGTACGCTGTCTTCGGTGAATTGCAAAATAGAAACGCCGAAGCCGAGCGCCGGTTTTTTACGAGTTACTCAATTACTAAGAGTCAGGAGGTCAGCATGCTAGCTAAGCTTATTGTCATCGTCTTTGTTTGCTGTGTTCCGCCTGTAGTGGGCCAGAGTTTATCAGAAATCGACCGCGAATATGGCAAACCTACTTACGCTTACTCTGTCAGCCGTTACATCTGGATGACACCCGAATATGCCGCGGACGGGCAAGTCTGCCGTATGCGGCTTTATCCGAAGCATATCGATTCTAAGACTGACTACCTCGCACCTGAGCTAAATTTTGAGGAACTGACGAGCGTCTTGAACAAGCTGGTGCCTTTGGAGCAACGCGGTCAGAAGAAAGATTCCTTCGGTATAACTGAGATGGGCGGAGGAGTGGCTTGGACGACATACGAATATGAAAAGGTCACCTTTGTTTTTGCATTTCCTTTCCGGCTCGACCCATCTATTAAAGAACAACCGGCGTCCGTCACGTTCCCAATGGACGAGATTACGGCTCATTTACCCGCAAAAACGCCACCCTCGCTAGCAGACTTTGCCAATAGTGAATCCACTAAAATACAAATCGCCGCCGTTCTCTGGAACAACAGAAAGTGTGGTCCTTAACGTAGTGAAGGGATGAAGAGGTTTTTAACTTGGGCGGCCTCCCGAATGGGCCACTCTGACTACTTCCCTGTGTGGTGTTTTGCCATCGGACCAACACCTTGGATTGTCAAAAGAAATAAGGTACGAGCCATATTTCCCCTATCGCTTTGTGTGTGTTCCTCATTGTGAGCAAAAGCGATCCTGTTTACTCTCGAGATCGGTCGGCGGGAATGAAATAGCGAACGGTACGTATTCGAAGTGAAAACCAATTGTCTGCAGGGAGATTCTAATTGTCTGCGAAGGAGATATTCATGAGGCCTTCGCGCCGACGTCACCGTGAGTCCATACAAAGTGAATAGGCTAATGAAAGTCTCAGAAAACTAATACGGTTGCGGAAAGTTCAAGTTATGCCGGAAAACTGTAGGAAAATTTCATGTTATGCCGGACAAAAATTTCATTTAATGCCGGAATCGTCCACGTAAGTTGTTGATTCCAGTAGTAGCCAATTTCACTTTATGCCGGAACCCATAGCGCTGAGGACGGCCTTGCGTGAAAAGACTGATCCTCAGGAGGGAAAATTATGCGTGAAACAAGGTTGGGACAATCGTAATCAAGAGCTTCGCACTGCTGTCCGCCAATGGAATCCGGGGCGCTGTGTTGCATGATGTAGCGTGTTTGCCTGATGACGATTAAGATCAGGCGAACATGAGCGATGTCCACAGGACGATCGAGGCGGTGTGGAAGATCGAGTCTACGAGGCTCATCGCTGCGATTGCCCGCGTCACCCGCGATATCGGCATTGCCGAAGAACTTGCCCAGGACGCGCTGGTTGCGGCCCTTGAGCGGTGGCCCGAAGAAGGTATCCCCGAAAATCCCGCTGCGTGGTTGATGACGGCGGCAAAGCGGCGTGCCATCGATAGTCTGCGCCGCGGGCAGATGCTTGTACAAAAGCACGAAGAAATTGCTCGGGAGCTTGAGGTGCAACAGCAGCGGCTCGGAGAGGCGATGGACCAGGCGCTGGATCAGGTGATCGACGATGACGTGCTGCGGCTGATCTTTACCGCATGCCATCCCATACTCGCGGTAGAAGGACGCATCGCGCTTACCTTGCGTTTGATCGGCGGCCTCAGTACGGCGGAGATCGCCCGAGCCTTTCTTGTACCTGAGAAAACGATAGGACAGCGGATCTTTCGTGCCAAGAAGACTCTCTCGGAAGCTCATGTGCCCTTTGAGACGCCGCGCGGAGACGAGTTGCGCCGCAGGGTGAAGTCAGTACTTTCCGTGGTCTACCTAACCTTCAATGAGGGGCATACCGCGACCTCAGGAGAGGAGTGGATGCGGGCTGCACTCTGCGACGAGGCGTTGCGGCTCGGACGCATGCTGGTGCAATTTCTTCCCGGCGAGTCTGAAGTTCACGCACTGCTGGCTCTGATGGAACTCAATGCCTCGCGCACAGCGGCTCGTCGTGGAAGCAACGGTCAGGCGGTCTTGCTGCCGGATCAGGATCGCTCTTTGTGGGACGACGCGCAGATTCAGCGAGGAATGTCCGCGCTCGAACACGCGCAAAGACTCGGAGGCGGCGCTGGATACTATGCTTTGCAGGCAGCGATTGCTGCATGTCACATGCGAGCTCGCACAGCCGAAGAGACTGACTGGGAACGGATCGTTCTTCTCTACGACGCTCTGATGCAAACCACGCCATCTCCCATCGTGGCACTGAATCGAGCAGTCGCTGTGAGTATGGCGCAGGGCCCGGCCGCTGGGCTTGATGCACTCGATGCCATAGCCAATCTCGCCACGCCCGCAGCTGACTCTGCGCTGGCTGGCTATCATCTGCTTCACAGTGTTCGCGGAGAGCTGCTGATGAAAATGGGCAACTTCTCTGAGGCGCGTAAGGAAATCCAGCGCGCGATCGCAATGACGAAAAATCTGCGAGAACAGGAATTGCTGATGGAAAAGTTGAAGCAGATTGAGAAGGCGGCCTTATCAGCATAGGTGCGATCAGGCCCGTGAAACGGGCTTATCGCCATCAACTCCCGACCTGTCGGCAAACCGGAACCTAGCCACTTCACGGCTATCCGATACTCCAGTCGTTCGGTCGCTTACCGGTTACCAGCCAGCACTTGTCGGATCTTCTGGACCAGGTCCCTGGTCTGGGTCGCAAACTCGCCGCCTGGATCGAGTCGCAGGTAAGTTTCATATTCGGGCAGCGCATCCTTAGCGCGGTGTGCTTTGAACAATAGATTGCCGGCGAGCAAATGAGCTTCCGGCAAGTTTGGACTCAAGCGCATTGCGATATTTATCTCTTGCCACGACTTTTCCAGCTCCGATCTGCCAAGCTGTGTATCTTTGGCCGACAGACCGAGATCCCAATAAACTCGCGCAAGCGTAAGATGCGCCATCGCCGAACCCTCGCCTAGCTTGATACCGCTGGCCAAAATTTTCTCGGCATCCTGATGGCGCTTCTGTTGACGATAGACTTCGCCCAAGGCGATCTGAGGTTCGGCAACCTTCGGGTTGATCTCGATCGCGCGCAGCAGCGTCCGCTCTGCTTTATCCAATTCGTGCTTTTCGACGTAAGCTGTTCCGAGTAGCAATTGCGCTTCTAAGAACTTCGGTGAGAGTTCGATAGCTTTTTCCAGATGCGGAATGCTCCGATCGATGTTCTTGTTATCGATCAACTCAGTACGACCCCGATCGAATTCTGCTTGCGCTTCAGGCGATGCGTTGGCGTCGACAATCTTGTTCGATCCACGCGGCGAAGCTGCGGGAGCCGATGTATCGGCGCTAAGCTGGATCAGCACATACTCGCTGGTAGCCGTATCCAGGTCCACATGTTGTTGCTCTTCCCTGAAGCCAGGCAGCCTGACGATCACGGTGTATTGGTCGGGCACCAAGCCTGTGAAGCTAAACTTACCTGTTCGATCCGTAGTTGTCTCTGAGACCACACCGCCGCGGAAACTCTGGAGTCGAACAAGCGCATGATCGACAGGAGCGCCGCCGCTTGCGTAGCGTACCTGTCCATGAACTTGCGCCGGCAGCGAAACTGGGTGCGAACCCCTCTGCGCCAATGTTTGAGACGCAATTGCTATGAGAATCAACGGTAAAATTGCTGAGGTGAATCGTGGCTGGAACATCTTATCCTCTTTCTAACCTGGAGGTGTTTTGTCTCGCCCGACGCGGTCGAGGATAATTCCGCTCGGTGACCAGGAACAAATTGGAGGGGAAATAAATTCCCCTCCTTTAAGACTGATCGATATTAACGATCAGAATTCAAGCCTGGCGCCCAGGCGCAGGGAAGTAGGTACATGGAACACCCTTGGCTGGCCGAAGTCAGGATTCAGCTGCCCTGCGGTGCTCTCACGGAACTGGTTGATGATGAAAACGCGGCGGTCATTTGTGACGCTGAACCAATCTGCGATGAACTTGACTGATACCTTCTCAGTGATCTTGTGGGAAAAATCCCCGTGCAAATCGACTCGAGTATAGAAGGAAGAGCGCCCAAGCTTACCGCGACCTCCAACCGGAATCTCACCTGCGTTCAGATACACAGGATGCGCAAAGAACTCGCTTTGTGGCAAGCCCGATTCCATGTGTATGTTGATTCCGGAATTGAAGCCATTAAGTGCATGGCCAAGTCCAAACATTCTCCGTTCCTTACTGAAGAGATAGCTCCCGAAGATGTTCGAGACAAAGCGCCGCTCAGTATTGAGTGGTCCAACAGCGAACTGACTGCCGAGCAGGTTGAAGTCGCCTTCCGTAAAATCGAACAGCGAACTGATTCCGGGATCCGTCTGGCCATTATCGTTGCGAAGATGGCCTTCGAAGTTACCTCTGAGCCTGGCAAAGCGGAAGTTCGAAAAGAGCTGCCAACCATCTGAGAAACGCTTGTTCAGCTCAACCTCCAGAGCCTTGTACAGATGTTCCGGATCCGGGAAGCCATCAGGCTTGCCGTCTGATGCCACGATGGAGTTGCCGTTGGCATCGATTCCTACTCCAGAGAAACAGACGCCTCCTGGTGCGATCGAATTGCCGAACGGATCTGTTGGGGCATTGAAGAAGATTGGCTGTGGACCAATCCCAGGAACGCCACTTGGTGAACTTAGACATCCAGCCGGAGTATTCAAGATGAAATTTCCAGTTGGATCAAACACCGGCGAAAACAAGAACGGTTGCAGGTTGACTCCGGCATCAAGGCTCTTTCTGATGTTGCCGATGAAGTAAATCTGGCCGATTCCTGCATTGGCAGCTTCCGGCGACAGTGTTGCGGCGTCTTCGATGATTCGGCCGAGACGACGGCGAATGTATCTGACGGAAAGAACCCAATTGCCCTTTAGCTGCTGTTCAATGCCAAACGTATGCTCGTCAGCGTAGCCGAGCTTTGTCCCGGGCAAGATAAACTCGTTTTCATCCTGGGCGGAAACGGTTGGTGGTCCTCCCGATCCACCGGCGGCAGAGCTTACAAAATGTGCGGCGTCAATTATTGGAATAACTGTGCCGAACTGATTGAGTGTTGCTCGACGGTTTCCGCTCCCGTCAATAACGAAGGCAGGAGCAAATCGTCCCCCGGTGAAATCTTTCTCGGACGAGAGCGAGCGTTCGGCTGCATCGAGTGGTAAGAACTCGAAAAAGCGGCCAAAGTTATAGAACGCTTTCGTCTTGCCCTTGCCAAACGGATCGGCCGTCACGCCCAAACGTGGGGCCCACGCATCCGTGAAAGTGTAAGTATTACGCCTGCCGCTTTGTGGCAGAATAGCCCCCGTAATCCTCTCCTGCTCCCAACGCAGACCCAGTAGAGCGGTGACGTACCTGTTGAGGCGCCAGGTGTCCTGGCCGTAAGCGGCATGATAGAACGAGGTTGTGTCAAAGGCTGGAACACCAAACTCGCCGCGATCCTGGCGTAGGAAAACTCTTCTGTCTCCAACACCCGGGATCGTGAGAATCGGGCATAAAGTGCAGGACGATCCAGCGACTCTCAAAGAGAACGCAGCATTCAGTGGCTGCCCCGCTGCTTGCGGGTCAATATGTAAGGTTCCGTCCGCATTAGTTGCAGGCACCGTAAACTTTGGACCACTGCGGTCTCGGACCCCCGAGTAAAATCCTTTCTGATATGTATAGCCAACGCCCAGGTTGTGCGTGCCGAGGAGTCTCACCGGCTTGGTTGCGTCAAGAGCAAGGCGGTTGGTTTTTCCGTTTGTCGGTTCGAAAAACCCCAAACCGATTGCGGTAAAGTTTCCGCGGCTAGGCTGGGTCCTGTCGACTATCTGGTTAAAGTCAGCGAAGCCAGTTTCAGTGAAGTGGTTCTTGTTTTGGCTGACTGACGCACTGAAAGTTAGAGGATTGGTACCTCCGAAAATTCCGGTGTAACGGCCGGAGATGTTGCGCGTGCCAAACCCAAGTTTGCTTTGAGCTGTCGTGTTGATAATGTTCAGGGTCCTGAACGAAGACACGTTTGTCGAGGACGGGTCGCCGAAGATCGAGAACGCAACTTGGTGGTGCGCAGCGACGTTGTAGTCCGCCTTGAAAGCATAGTTCGTTGTTCTGGTGCGATCGACGTGAGTGCCGAGTTGCGTGAATAGCCCGGAATCGCTTCCTGTCCCAGCTGCAATGTCCCTGGCGTTACGTTTAGCGCCTTGCACCAGGTCACGGTTGATGCTGGGATTGAACGAAGTAAAGAAAAAGAGCTTGTCACGCAGCCCAGGCACATAACCGCCCAAATCAGCCCCGAAATCGTAGTGCTCCTGATGCAAGACCTCGCCAGTTTTGTTTACGGCAAAGTCGTCCTGCTGCCGGCGCGTCCCTTCAAATTGATGGGGCTGGGCATAACCGTAGACAGCACCATGAAATTCGCTACTCCCCGAGCGGGTGATGATGTTGACGATACCGCCTTCGGATTGACCATACTGCGGCTCGAACCCGGCCGTTTTGACCTGGACCTCTTTGACCAGTGAAAGGATTATGCCGGTGCCGAGCGACCCGTAAGAGCGCGAGAATGTTCCGATCCCGCCAAAGGCGGTGTTGGTGATGTTCACACCATCAGCTACGTAGAGATTGTCCAGCGCAGTCCCACCGGAAATGGATGGGTTATCTCTGTCGCTGGCGCCTCCGACGCCCGTAGTCGTGCCTGGCGCGAGAGTGAACAGGCTGGACACGCCGCGCGCGACTGGCACATTCTGATAGAGCTGATCGTTCATATTAGAACTTATAGCTGTGCTTGCCGAGTCGATATTAAGAGTGGACGTCACGTTGACCACCGCGGCAATCTCTCCCGGTTCAAGTCCGACTTGAACGTTTGCCGTCTTTCCGACGAAGACCACGACGTCAGAGACGATGGTTTTCTTGAATCCGGATTGTTCTGCGGTAACTTTGTAGTTGCCCGGCACGAGGCCGCTGACCTCGAACAGGCCTCTATCGTTGGACGTCGTCGTGCGCTCGCCTGTTGGACCAGTGACAGTAACCTTCGCTCCGGGTATCACAGCGCCGGTCTGGTCCGTCACTGTGCCGCCGATGGATCCTGTAGTGGAAATCTCTTGAGCAATGACTGCGGTAGAACTCAGGAACAAGGTGAGGACCAAAAATACCCTCAAAATATTTTTCATTGCTATTTCCTCCTTGAAGTTGGAAAAGTGTGGTTAAGAATCGTCCTTACGTTTCTCAGGCCCGGCGTTATCAACCTTGCCGGATACACGACTTTGGATCTGATCCACGAACTTGTATCAACGCGCTTTCCGACAGGTTGGTGATGCTTGGCTTTGGTTTACAAACGCAACAGTGATACCGCTCTCGCTGATTTAAGCGACTCGCTTTGCCACTTGAGAGTACGCGACTACCGCATGAGGCCTGGCATACCGCGACACCTCGCTACTGGCTGCTAGACACTGTTTTAATCTTCAGCTTTTCGGATGCATCTACAATGTCTTAAAGATGTTGGCCGGTGATCGTGGGTGTGGCGGTTTGGTTGGGAGTTACATTTTCTTGGAACCGATGATCGGCCTGATGCCAATGCGATAGCGCTTGATCATGGCATTCAAGGTGGAGAGATGAATGCCCAGCAGATCAGCAGCTCTTTTCTGCTGACCATTAGCGTGAACCAGGGCGGCGCGAATCAACGCTATCTTGAAGCGCTGCACTTCGCGATAGAAGTCGATCCCTTGCTGGACCTTGCGGGTGGGCTCCTCGGTCAGCAGAGCGCTTTGCTCCAGTGCTTCTGCGGCTTCAGCCAGAGCAACGGATAGATCTTTCAGAACGCTCTTAAACACGTCGGGGTCGGCGCCAGTTGCGGCCGGATGGAAACTATCATTGTCGTCTTCGACCGGCGGCTGTTCGTTACCCTGGATAAGCATCTGCGAAACCTGAGGAATGCCACGCGAAGGTCAAAAAGCTTCATCTCGTAATTCTTCCAAAAAATCTGCGAGGCCTTTGTGCAAGTGACCAAGCAAAATCGTTTCCAATTCGGCCCGGGGGGTTCCATCCCCATAACTTAACTATTCTTGGCGCAAATCTGTTTCTCTGCGTTCGCTAATTCCGCTAACGGTGGCGAATCGTCGCCACCGTACACCTTGGCGCGCGGCAAATTGTCGCCGAGGAACGCTCGCCGCTTTACATTCTTAAAAGCCCTGACGGTAAGTGTGGTTGTTTGTGGGTTAGACAAAACCGGAGGAATGCGGCATTGTCGTTGCTTAGGGTAAGGCACTGCCGACGCGCCTGATCGGAAGAAATCAGAAACTAAGTTCAGCACAAATGAGCGGCGGATCATCCAAGGTTCGTAGTGCCACCAGCGCAGCTTGGGTCGTCGCAATTGTCCTGGTCTCCACGACATTGGCGATAATCGTTTCGTGGCGTGCGCCGGGCCTCAATCTCTATGCGCGAGATCGGCTGATGCAAGCGCGCGGCCCAATGTCTCCGGCTGACGACATCGTCATCGTAGCCATTGATGAGGCGAGTATGACACGCTACGGCCGTTTTCCGTGGCCGCGAAGCTTGACGACTCACCTCATCGATACAGTTGCTTCGGCGCAGCCCAAGGCCATCGGCATCGACATTCTTTATCCCGAACCAACCAGCCCATCAGACGACACTGCAATGGCCGACGCGATCAAGCGAGCGGGAAACGCAGTCGTAGCTGCGCAGCTTATAGAAACTACAGATGAGAAAGGTGAGGCTGCTGATAATTGGCTTCGCCCTTTACCCTTAATCGAAAATGCAGCGGCAGGCGTAGGACACGTCAACGTCTCGACCGAAGCGGATGGCGCCGCGCGAGAGTTGTCCCTACGAAAATCTGATGACCAGGGGAAGGCGTTGTGGTCCATTGCGGTAGAGACTATCCGAGTCGGAGAAGGCATCCGCGCGACAAGTATAGTTGATGTACCAGGTGGAGTAGTTCTCGGAAGCCGGACGATTCCGATCCTGGCTGATGGTCCAACCGGCAGCTTTCGATCCCGTCATTTAAATAGTCGAGCAGAGATTTCTCGCCCGGACCGAATGACGATCGACTACGTCGGGCCACCGGGGTCCTTTTCCCATCAGACTTTCAGTTTTGCCGATGTGCTGGACGGTCACGTTCCCCCTCAGAGCTTTCGCGGCAAGTACATTTTAATCGGAGCGACCGCAGCCACTTTAGGCGACCACGTCGCTTCGCCGTTTGTCCATACTGAAGGACCGCATAGTGAACAACATGGTGAGTTGATGCCGGGCGTAGAGGTATTGGCCAACTCGATGAATACCATATTGCGCTCGCGTTTTTATCGTGACGTTCCCGAGTGGCTTATTGCGCTGTTGGCAGCAATGGTCGCTGCCGCAGCGGTGGGTTTACTCGCCGTTGCTCAGGGCCGGTTTGAGACCATCAAAGCACTGGCGGCTCTTTTCGGACTGTTCGCAATCATCATCGGCCTTTCTTATATCGCTTTCGTCCGTTGGTTGTTTGTGGCGCCAATGGTACCTGCGCTCGTTTCATTGGCCGTCGCGGCGCCCCTGTCATTGCTGAGACGATCGCTGAGCACGAGTTCGGATCTGGATACTCGGATTGCGGAGTTGGTAATCGCTAACGAGTTGCCTTTCCTGTCAACGGCAGGTGAGGGTCATGCGGATATCCATCCGAGTCCGGCAACACTCATCGCACAGTTAACCGGCGCAAAAACTGTTGCCATTTACGCCCTCTTTAAAAAGGACGGAGGCTATCGCCTCTTAATCTCCCACGGGTCGGATCCGGTGGCCCCACGCCTGACTGGAAATGGAACTCAACCCCGAGATGAATTACTACTGCGTGGTGAGGACGGACAGCCTTCTGGACTACTGCTACTTAAAGATGCGAAGCCGAGTGATTCAAGCGCTGAAACTCTGAGGCTTTGCGTTGAGATTGCGACAGGCGTTGTCAACAACCTTGATGACCAACCGAAGACGCTGGCATCAGGCCGGTGGCAGCTACCGCGAGGAGTCGAGTGGAAGGCTGGAGCGTTGGGAATTCTTAACCGGCGACTGTTGAGTCGGGCCCGTTTTATCGACCGTGCATTGCGTGCAGTAGACGATGGTTTACTCGTTGCCGATATCGGAGGTCGTATCGTGTTCGCGAATCCACGTGCCGCGGAGATTCTCGACATCCGACCACGAGTACTCGTCGGCAGTAATCTTTTTCAGCAGCTCACCGACAGGCAGCCACAAAAGGGAAGTGTCGCGCGCGCGTCCGGTTCTCCTCCGCTCGAGATGCTGGTGCGCAGCATCGTTGGACGAATGCCGGTCGAGCGTCAGCTTACTGTCGGCAATCCGCCGCGTTATTACATGCTGCGACTCTCGGCGGTTACTTCCAGAGATGATGAAAAGGGTTCAGTCCTGGGATTAGTCGCCGCGCTTTCCGACGTTACGCAACAACACGAACTTGAAGAGATGAGGGCGGACGTGATGACTTTGGTCAGCCATGAGCTGCTCACGCCGCTGACTGCAATTCAGGGGATGAGCGAAGTGCTGTCGCAGTTTGAGGTGCCCGACGAGCGGCGACGCGAAATGCACTTGACGATCAATGACGAAGCAAAACGCCTGGCGCACATGATCAGCGAGTATCTCGACATCGCAAAACTCGAATCCGGCCGGCGTGGACTGCGCCTGGCACCGCTTGCGATGGCTCCATTGATCCAGCGCGTGCTGCTTTTGCTCGAGCCACTAGCAGCGCAACGCAGCATCCAAATTGTCAGAGACCTTGCCCAAACGCTCCCAGTGATAAGGGCCGATGCCGATCTGATCGCGCAGGCGCTAACGAATTTGATTGCAAACGCTATCAAGTATAGTCCCACCCAAACCGAGATTGTGATCACGGCACGCGTAGCCCTCAATGCTTTGCTGATTAGTGTTAAGGACCAGGGTTATGGCATTCCGGCGGACATTCTGCCACGTATCTTTGAGAAGTTTTATCGAGTGCCGCGATTGGAAGACGCCGATGTACCGGGAACGGGACTCGGTCTTACGCTGGTCCGCGAGATCGTAGAATTGCATGGTGGGCACGTAACAGTCGAAAGTGAATTGGGTGTTGGCTCATCGTTCTCGATCTCACTCCCTTTGCCTATGAAAGCGCAACAAGAAAGCATAAGAAGCGCAAAAACCTAATAGAAGCCATTTGTGCTTTCTGTGAGTACTGGTGCCGTTTGAACTGGAGGACAACAACGCCGAAGGTGTTGGCTAATTTCAGCCCAGGGTTGGAGCGAAGCGACAACCCTGGGATAGGAACAAGTAAAGACGTTCAACCCTGAAAGGGTTCGGCAAGCGCGAAACCCTTTTCAGGGTTGATTGAGGAATTTGATGGGTTAACCCAGGGTTGTCGCTTGCGCTCCAACCCTGGGCTGAAATTAGCAAACGCCTTTGGCGTTATTCCCTCAATCTCAAACCCACCAGTACCTCCCGGCGGCTTCGTTTGTGGCAAACGCCTCAACAGCAGTAACATGACGCCAATGCGTGAACAATCGCCGCACATTCTTGTCGCGGACGATGAGCGCTCTATCCGGTTGACGCTTGAGACCGGGCTTACACTCAACGGCTTCCGCGTTACTTGCGCGCGCACCGGCCGTGAAGCAATTCAAGCTGCACGCGACTCACACTTCGATGCAGTCGTAAGTGACATCTTTATGCCCGATGGAGATGGCTTAGAGGTCCTCCGCTCGTTGCGTGCCATCTCTCCCACAATTCCGATCATCCTGATCACCGCGCAGGGCTCAGTCGAGCTGGCCGTGCGCGCTGTTTCAGAAGGAGCGAGTGACTTCATCGCCAAACCTTTTGAAGTTGCGGCCCTGGCAGCACTGGTCCGTAGCCATCTAAAAGCGCGGGCGGAAGCTGAACCGGCCGATGCGGTGCACGAGGGCGTGCTGATCAATGATTTTTCCAATTCCGGATTGATTGGCCGAAGCGCGGCAATGGTTAACGTTTACAAATTGATCGCGCACGCTGCACGCACTGATGCCACTGTTTTGGTGCTCGGCGAAACCGGCACTGGAAAAGAGTTAGTAGCACGGGCTATCCATGACTTCAGTCCGCGCGTCGATAAACCGTTCCTGGCTGTCAACTGTTCAGGATTGACCGATACTCTGCTCGAGGACGAGTTGTTCGGTCATACGAGAGGAGCGTTTACGGGGGCGGCAAAGGATCGGGCTGGATTCTTTGAGGCCGCTGATGGCGGCACACTCTTCCTGGATGAATTGGCGTCGACGAGCGCTAACTTTCAAACGAGCCTCCTGCGCGTCCTGCAACTTGGTGAAATCCGCCGCGTGGGCTCAACCGAAGCGCGCCGAGTTAACGTACGAGTCATCGGCGCGAGCAATGCCCCTCTTGATCAATTAGTGAGTTCAGGACAGTTTCGAGCTGATCTCTTCTATCGTTTAAGCGTTCTAACCATCGAACTTCCACCGCTGCGAGAGCGCACCGGCGATATTGATTTGCTGGCGCGATATTTTCTCGACCGCGCGGGCGCTCAATCGCAGCTAACGCTTTCACAAGAGGCGGCTGACGCGCTCAACGCCTATCCTTTTCCGGGCAACGTTCGCGAGCTTGAGAACGCCATGACCCGCGCGATTGCGCTTTGCTCTGGAGGCCTAATCACGCTTGATTGTTTGCCTCCTAACATTTCCGTGCACTCTCGATCTTCCGTGAGCGCGAGTGGTTCTGCTTCCCTTATAGATGATAGACCTACGATGGAAGAGTTAGAGCGCCGCTATCTTGAACTCGTATTGACCGAAGCCGGAGGCAACCGGCGTCGCGCCGCGGCAGTGCTTGGACTCAATCGCCGGACGGTTCAGCGATTGATTGCAAGGCACAGTCTGTTTGCACTGGCCGACAAAGACACTAGCGCCGGCGATGATAATGAAATCGACTGATCCGAGCCGCAAAGAAACAGAAAGGATACAAATGTGTTCGCAAGACCGTTTGCGCCATTTGTGGTTTCTTCACCTGTTGATCGTGGTGGCGGCGCTGCAACTGTTGCACACAGTCGCAAACGGACAGGTTTCGGTGCTGGAGGCGCGAGTTGCCGGTGTCCGCGGTCGCGCAGTCATTTCCGGGCATGCTCACTCCCAATCCAGTTTGGTACGTGGTGATCTCGTCAGTCCCGGTGATGAGATCGATACCACCAGCGGAGGTCGCGTCACGCTGGAGCTTAGTGATGGCAGCATGCTCATCGTCCAGCCAGGTTCCCATGTAGTCTTGCAGGACTATCGCGACGCGAGTTCGTTACGAGAGCTTCTACACATCGCCGTCGGACACGTTCGTATTCGGATCAATCATTTTGGCGGTCGTCCAAATCCCTACCGAATTAATAGTCCCACGGCTTCAATCGCTGTACGAGGGACGGAGTTCAGCGTCGCGGTGGATGCAGCCGGCGATACTGAGGTTGTGGTTTACGAAGGACTGGTGGAAGTTTCCAGCATTCGCAACCCTCGCCGGCACGTTCTGGTTCATCCTGGACGCGGCGTGATTGTTCGTCCGAATGAAGACATCCTGTTCTTTACGCCTGCGCCAGGTAATGAGATCGGGTCGCGCGCTAATGGAATAAAGCCATCTGAGGAAGACACTAGCACCAAAGCAGGTGACGAGTTCACGATAGGTGCAGGCGACGCCAATTCGTTGCATACCGCCGCCGGCGTTTATGAACGATACTTCGATAACATCGTCGAAAGTGGTGAGCTGCCGTTGCCTTCTCGATTCGCCGCTTTTGCCGATTCGTATTTTGATAGCCTGGATAATCCTTCTTACGCGACTGAGTTCAGAACGAGTGAGGGGCGAGTCTTTCTGGTGCCATCAATCGGCGGTACGGGTGATAAAGATGACGCACGGTCACTCCTGGATTTTGGTGATCGGCGGCTCCTTGATTACAGCTATTCCCCACAAGCTTCACTGTTCGTCCCAATCAATAAGTTTGGACTTGTTCTCGGCGGGCGCGTGGCGTTCTCGCGTGATGGCCTGCAGTCTTTCACTGCTGACGATGATGTGAGGTTGATGGGGCCAAGATTTCCCGCGGGGACATTGGGAACCAGAACGGTCGACGGCAGCACAAGAAACAGGCTGATGGCTGTTTCGCTTGTAGCCGCGCGCCGCTTCGGCAGTGATGGACGAACGAGCATCGGAGTCGGAGTTGACCATCTTAGGACCAACGGTTTCTTGTCGAGTACAACGACTCAAACTGATGACAGCGAACGATCGTCTGTCGAGCTTGCCGAGACGGGCTCGGAAGTCAATCGCACACGTTTCACCATCGGTTTCACGCGAGAGTTTGCCGCCGGCTCAAAACTCGGGATCTTCTACCGCTATGGGTCTCTCAGTGCTGAGGATCGGGATCGCTCACGCACGCTCGATGGCATAAACAGATTACTCAATCGGACTTCAGCGACAGCCCGAACTTCGGAATTCGGATTCCGTTTCCGAGACTCGCTCAGTCGACGACTGTTCTACGGAGTTGAGGGTTCCTATTTCATCGCTGACGCAAACGGTCGAACGCGACGCGCGCGCGTCGTGGATTCAAATGAGTCAGGAGATACCACACGCGCCATGATCGGCGCGGGCCTGGGTTACACTTTTAACCCGCGCACGATCTTTAGCTTTGACATGTCAGGAGGTTGGGCCCGCGTTAGTAACACTCGGTTCGAACGCGCAACCGGTAACTTACTTGAAGACGAAGAGAAGCGTGCCCTTTTTCTTTCCTTTCATACGGCGGTGCAGGCCGACGTCTGGCGGCGCATGTTTGTTGGCGGGTCCATGTTATCCGTTTCGCAATTCCAGAGGAGCGACTTGATGCTTTCTCCCGATCGTTTTGGCCGGCGAGTGAGCGGCGATGGTGTTTTCGAGCCAAACGGACGCAGCCATGACCGCTTTACGGATTATTTCTCAAACTTCGGTGTGGGCTGGCGTTTCACGCCAAACTTTCTCGCTGAATACATCTTCTCTACTGATTTCGGGCAAACTTCTCCGCGGCACACACTGCTCTTCCGCTACACGCTCAGTCATGGTGGTCAGTGATCGATATGTCAATTTGTTATCGCCGGGTCATGCTGCTTGTTTTGTTCACGCTGTGTGGATCAATCCTGTCGCAAGCGTCTTCGAATAAAGTTCTAAACAGTCAAACACTGGCTGGCGGTCTCAGAGTAACGGTGACGGATGCGCAAGGGCATCTTCTCCCCGGAGCAAGTTGTTCGCTTATGCGTGCATCCGACGCGACGAAGATCGTTGCCACCGCGGTAACCAACAGCCACGGGGTTGCGACGTTTACTGACGTCGCTGCCGGCGAATACGTTCTCCGCGTCGAAAGCACGGGCTTCGAGACGTTCACGAAAGATCAGGTCATTCTTAAGGGTAGTGAAGTAAGTGAAATGAAAGCCGTCCTCGCCGTAGCTGCACCATCGGCTAGTGTGACGATTAAATCACCCGACGAACTGACAACCAGCGTTCAAGCCGGAGCTACGACCGCGGCGGGAAACCTCTCGCGCGGGACGCTTCAAAGATTGCCGTTGGCAACAGCCCGGGTTGATGAAGCGTTGCCGCTCATTCCGGGCGTCGTTCGTTCCTCAACCGGTGAGATTAGTATTAAAGGCGCGTCAGAACAGCAAAGCCTGTTGCTTATCAACGGCCTCAATGCGTCCGATCCCGCGAGCGGAAATTTTAAATTGAACCTCCCGACTGATTCAGTCGAAACCGTGCAGGTCTTTCTCCATCCCTACACGGCCGAGTACGGTCAGTTCACCGGCGGTGTTACTCGGATCGAGACGAGGCGAGGGGGAGATAAATGGAAAGTCGAGTTCAACGACTTCTTCCCTGATTTCCGTTTCAAGAACGGCAAGCTTGTCGGCATCGCCGAAGATCTTCCCCGCCTTAACTTCAACGGTCCACTCATCAAGAATCGTCTGTACTTGTCGCAATCGTTATCATATGCAATCGCCAAGAATCCGGTGCGGGGTTTATCGTTTCCAGTGAACGAGACGAAGACGGAAGCGCAGAACTACTTCTCTCAGTTCGACCTCATCTTGAACAATCGTCACACGCAAACTTACACCGTCGGCTACTTTCCCGAGCGCAATCAGTTCATCGGGCTTGACTTCTTTCGACCGCAACCCGTTACGCCGAATTACAAACAGCGGGACTTCGTCTTTTCGGCGCGCGACCGCTACGCGCTCGACGGCGGCCTGCTGGAGACTGCCATCTCATTCAAACGATTCAATGCCAACGTGTGGGGGCAGGGAACCAGCGAGCAGACGCTCACGCCGACAATTGAAGAGGGTAATTACTTCGCCACGCAAGACCGGCGCTCACGGCGTTTGGAGTTCTTCGCGGTCTACCAGTTCCCGAACGAGGAGTTCTTGTTCGGCTCGCATGACATCAAGGTCGGCTTCGATCTCAACAGCGTCAGCAATCAAATGAACTACTCCGCGCGCCCAGTGAACATCGTCCGCGCCGACTCGTCGCTGGCGGAGCGAATCACATTCGATCCCGCACCGCAGATTCAAGTGAACAATCGTGAGTACGTAGGATTTGCGCAGGACCGCTGGATGGTCCGTCCCAATCTGAGTTTCGATATCGGCTTGCGTTACGAGAATCAGCAGATCGCAGACGAAAAAAATCTCGCTCCGCGCGCCGGATTTGCCTGGTCGCCATTCAAGGACGACCGGACGGTAATTCGCGGTGGCGTCGGTCTTTTCTTCGACAAGGTGCCGCTCAACATTCGCAGCTTCGCGCAATATCCCACGCGCACTGTAACGCTCTACGGAGCGGACGGCGTTAGCATCATTGAGCAGCTCCATTTCACGAACATATTGGTGGGTACTGCGCCCATCCAGCCGCTGGACTTCAGTAAATCAAGAGTTGATGCCGGGTTCGTTCCTGAAAATCTGACGTGGAACTTTCAGTTGGACAAAGTCGTCAACTCGCGTCTTGCGGTGCGCGCCAATCTCATCAACAGCCGCACTGATAACATCTACATCGTCAACCCGGAACTCGACTTTCTCGGGCACAATGCCATCGTGCTGCGCTCAGCAGGCAACGCACGCTACCGCGCTCTGGAGCTGACAGCGCATTTCCAATTGCCCCAAAAGAGCATATTTAATCTCTCGTACGTGCGCTCGCGCTCGCGTGCAGACCTCAACGATTTCAATGGTTACTTCGGTGACTTCGGTGTGCCCGTCATTCGCAAAAATCAGTACTCCAACTCGCCTTTTGATGTGCCCAACCGGTTCCTGACGTGGGGCACAATCTCGCTTCCGCACCGCATTACCATCGCACCCATCTTCGAGATGCGAAGCGGGTTTCCTTACTCCGTGCGTGACGGCGAGCAAAACTTCGTAGGGATTCGTAACTCCAGTCAGACTCGCTTCCCGCCGTTTCTCGCACTCGATGTGGAGATTGCGAAAGAGTTTCAGGTGACGAAGAAATACGCCCTTCGTCTCTCGGTGAGCGGGTTCAATCTAACGAATCATTTCAACCCGCGTGACGTTCGAGCCAATATTGCCGATCCGCATTTCGGTGAGTTCGTCAATTCTTACAGACGTTATTTTTCGGGAGGGTTTGATATCGTCTTCTAACTAAAACGTAAGCCAGCACGATGGTGATCGAAGTTAGACTAATAATCTGACCAACAGTTTCCGCAGAGCTTTGCTCGAGTTGCAACAGGACTTCGTGCTCACCTTTTGGGACGAAGAGGCTGATGAGGCCGTCGGGTTGAGAAGGCTGAATATCCATAGTCGATGAGTTGGAGAACAGCTGAGCCGTCCAGTTTGGATAATAGAACTGAGACACACGGAGCTGCATACCTGTTGAGGTAGTCGTTTGCAAGCGGATTTCTCCAGGCTTCCAGCTACTAACGGCCACCTCGCCTGTTCCCCCAATGATTTTCACTTTCGCTAAGCTTCCACCAGATTCACCTATTCTTTGCACCAGCGATTCAAATCTTCTGTCGAGCTGGTCGTCCCACTGCTCTTCATTGACTGAAGACTCCCAGTTCATTTCGGCCATGTCCAGGTTCCAACGCGGATAATATTCCGGTACTTCTCTCTGCTGCGCTATCTCTCTCGTCTTGAAATTGATCTCTTCCTGATCGGGATTACGAAAGCGGTAAGCTCGCCAAATTGCCAAGCCAGTTGCAGGGATCCAGCCTAAGATGAGGAGCGACGCTATTATCGGGGCTAGTTTGAAAGACCGAGATTCGCGGTTTTTTATTGAAGAGATCGCCAACGCCAGGAGCGCTGTTGTTGCTAAGGATACAACTGCATTGAATCGCCAGGGGAACTGAATCTTCTGTAGCATTGAAACTCCTGCCCAAATAGGAGCGCTCAGTTGAGTCATCATCAAAACGCCGGCAATCGCCACCGCATACCAGAACGCGTTTAGCCGGCGGGTTATCCTGTTCGGACTAGCACGAGTGATGATGAATGTGCAGCACGCGATACCTGCAAGGTCGGCCATCATCAGCAACAACAAAAATTTTTCAGTTGGCCATAAAGATAGATTTGTAAAGAACAGCCAGTTCTTGTACGAAAAATATCCAGTAGTCATCCGCTCGAGAAAGACAAAGCGTTGGGTTGTCAGGGCAGGCCAAAGATAGACAAACGATATGCCTGCGCCGACCGTCATCGCGCTGATGGTCCAGCCAGTGACCCTCATTCTCTGACCCGGGCCAGCCATGTAGAAGGCATAGCAAACTGGAATCGGCGAAAAGATCAGCGTGGTCGGCAGGTGAGTCATTACCAACAGTGCATAGCTGAGAGCACACCCCGCCGCGGCGAGTCTGTGTCCATGCACTATCTTATGAGTGAAGAAGAGAATCAAGGGCATCCAAATGAACGCCCAGTACTCTGCTAAAGAGCCGCGCACGTATAGATCAGACGCTAGATGGTAGGGTGTCGCCATGTACAGGATTGCAGCCGCTAAAGCTGAGTTGCGGCCGGCCATCTGTTTGAGCCACGCGTACCCGCAACTACCGGATGCGATTAACGCCGCGCAAGCTGATACGCCGAGCTGATACCAACCATGCGAGTCTCCACCGAAGAAAGGCCTCAGTAAACTGGTCACAAAAAACAGGACAGGCGGGTAATAGAAGAAGACCGGACTACCTAAGCCATTGTTCATTCCCATAAGCCATCGTGGGTAGAGGTCTCCGGCCCAGAATTGATCCGAAAAGCAGACATACCAAACGGCGTGATGCGTAACACCATCATCGCTAAAGAAAGGAATGCCATAGATGAGAACGGGGGCTGTCAGGATGATTCCCGCGAGGACGATGACAAGAGGTGGGAACAGAGGGCTTCTACTCATAGGCAAACAACGCCGAAGGCGTTCGCTAATTTCAGCCCAGGGTTGGAGCGCAGCGACAACCTGGGTTCCAAATCATCAAAGAGTCCAAAACGCTGAAAGCGTTCGCCCCCGGATCAAACCCCTTTCAGGGTTGATCTTCCCTCCCAACTTTCAGCCCAGGGTTGTTGCTGCGCTCCCACCCTGGGCTGAAATTAGCGAACGCCTTCGGCGTTACACCGACCCACACCGAAGTTGCACATCATCTGGCGCGCCACAATGTTGTTCATCGATCTATTAAGAAGCGAGAGCACACAGCGATGAGACACGGCGACAAAGTGTCACCTTTGCGAAGTTTTGACGGTGACATTGTGCCGCTGTCCCCATTCAGAAACTCACCTTTCCATTGGACTACGCCTCCTGGACCACGGCACATCTGTTGCTCGTGTTCGCCCTGATCTCCTTTCGCTTAGGCTTAGCTTCAAGAAACGCAGAGTGCCGTGAAGACGAGGTTGATGCTGAGAAATGCGGTGCGGCAGTTGCGGCACGGCTTCGACCGTCCCTTCATGGTGATGTTTGAAACAACGCTTCACTGCAATATGAAGTGTGGCTACTGCGCCATCTGGCAGAACCAGCAACCCGAGGATCGAGCTGTGCGCGAACGCGTTTTCGCGCGCATGGATGAAGCGGCGGAGTTCGGCGTGTTTGCCTGGAGTTTTTCCGGCGGCGAACCGCTGATGAATCCGAACATGCCGGACTATATCGAGTATGCAGTGCGGAAGGGCTTCTTCACGTCGATGCCGACGAATGGTTTGGCGCTGAAAAAATATGCGGAGGCTTGCGTCAAACTCGACCAGTTGGAGGTTTCGATTGACACGCTTGATCGAGAGAAGTTCGCGAAGCGCCGGGGCATTGATGGCCTGCCCACAATTTTGAATGCGCTTGACTATATTCTGGGAAAGCTCCGCTTCAATACGATTCAAATCAACGCCGCCGTCGATCTGGAAAACTTGGATGATCTCCCTGCGCTCGCAAGCTATTGCGACGAGTGCGGCTTCCTGCTCCACACCGAAGCCGTGCACAACGTGGTGCGAACCACCTGGAAAACTGAAGACGTCGAGATGCGAAACGACGAACTCGATCGCGTCGCCGCTTATGTCACGCGATTGAAGAAAAAGCATAAGTGCGTTCGCTTCTATCGTGATTACTACAAGTTCTATCGCAACGATGGCTTTTCAAAGAAGTTTCCCTGCCGCTCGGCGTCACACTTAATCAACATGCGGCCTGATGGTTCGATCCAATTCCCGTGCGCGTTCGTCTCGCTTCATCGCGGCGCCCCCGACATGAGCCTGCGAGAGATCTACGCATCGCCGGAAGTGAAGGAGATCATTCGGCAGTCGCCGCAGATGTGGGACTTTTGCAAGGGCTGCAAGATTGGGTGTCCTTATGAAGTGTCGGCTTATCGCAACAGCCCGTTGACGGCGATTCGTTCGGCACTGGATTTTTTGCAGTTCGCGTAAAGCGAAAATATTCAGCTCGGATGATGACTGAAGATAGTTTGTTAACGAGAGAAACAACAGAGGTTGCACAAAGAGTAACGAATCCAGTTGCGGCAGTTCGCGTGTGCGGCTTGGTCAAACGATACAAAGACGGCACCGAAGCTAATCGTGGAATCGATCTGGAACTGTGTCGAGGCGAATTGATTTCGATCCTGGGGCCCAACGGCGCTGGTAAGACAACATTCTTACGTCAGCTTACAACCGAATTACGCCCTACTTCCGGCAGCATTGAAATCTTTGGCGTCGATGCGGTCGCTGCGCCGCAACAGGCAAAGCAAATGATGGGGATCACGCCACAGGACGCAGGCGTGTTTGAGTCGTTGACCGTAAGCGAACACTTCGAGCTGTTTGGCCGTTTGAAACGACTTTCAAGCGTGGAGGCGCGCCGGCAAACCGCTGAGGTAATTGAATCATTAGATCTCGTCGCGGAAAGAAGAAAACGTGTTGGATTGCTTTCGGGAGGCCAACGGCGGCGCGTCTTGATCGGATTGGCGCTCCTGGGCCACCCGCCTTTGCTGGTGTTGGATGAGCCGACCACGGGTTTGGATCCTTCTTCGCGCCTGGCTGTCTGGGGCGTCATTCGTCGCGCAGTAACCGACGGGGCCGCAGTAATTCTTTCGACGCACTACATTGAAGAGGCTGAGCGGTTGAGCGATCGGGTTGGCATTATCTCACGCGGGCGGTTAATCGCCTGCGGCTCGGTCGATGAACTACTGCTACGGATCGAACGAAGTTATCGGCTCAGTTATCGGGATTCACTCGATCCATTTGGAAAGCTTTGCTTGCACTACTTCGCGAGTTTTGCTGCCGCGCAGCGGACAGTAGCGCGTGAACAGCTTTCCGAATATTCGATCGCACGCGCAACGCTCGAGGACGTTTACTTCACGTTAACAGGCGAACGCTTCGCTGAAAAAGACGAGCTGGCATGACACGCCTTTCTGACATCGTTTGCGTTTTTCGTATTCAGCTCATGAGCATGCGCGCGGAGATCGGCCCATTTCTGCTCGCCGCACTGGTGTTCCCATCCGCCATGTACCTGTTCGCAAACGCCATCAGTCGAACCGAGGGAACTGAACAGACACGATTGCGTTTTCTTGCCGGTTCGATCGTTTTCTCGTTGTCATTAACTTCGATCAGTTGGCTCGGCTATCTGCTTTTGGAAAATCGATTCACGGGCCGCTTGAAATTGTTTGTGACGTTACCGCTCGAGCCGTCTTCGTACATCTGCGGCTTTCTCGTCTTCGCGTTTGTACAAGCGTCACTCGGTACCGTCGCATTGCTTTTGCTGGGCAGATTTTTTGGCGTGCAGATGCGACCAAGTCTGCTGCCGCTTGCTCTCGTCGTCCTGCTGACCGTGCTCTGCCTGTGCGGGTTGGGTGCGGTGATCGCGGCGCGCGCGCGCAGCTTTACCGAAGGCTCTTTGCTAACCGATGCACTGGGTGCAGGTCTCGTGTTTCTTGCCCCGGTCTATTACGCCCCGGAAATGATGCCTCGCAGTTTACGTGGCGTTTCGCGGTTGCTGCCGACGGCGTTCGCTGCGCGCGCGGTCGAAACTACGCTGGCAGGAAGCTATGCGGTCAGCACTGACGTGATCGTGCTTGGCTTGATGGCAGTTGTAACCCTGGGATTTGGATTCAGGCTGACGAAGTGGAGGGAGAACTGAAGCTGGCGATGAAGCAACCACGCATCATGGTGCTTACTTTGTCATTCGGTTTGGGCCATGTTCGAGCCGCGAAGACCATTGCCTGCGAGTTACTTCGCCAGGCGCCTAACGCAGAGGTATGCCTAATCGATGTGCTCGCGGCTCCTCGGTTTTTGTTTCGAGCAGGTTATGTCTGGCCTTACTGGGCCATGGTGCGATACGCACCAAGTCTTTGGGATCGGTTCTTCCGCCGGCGATTGGAACGCAAGTCTCGGCATACGGCGCCGGAGTGGGCTTTTCAATTCGGATGTCCATACGTTTTCAAGGCGATACAAGATTTCGATTCCGACACGATTGTTGCTACTGAGGTTGCGGCTTGCGAGATCGCCGCCATCGCCAAACGAAGGGGTCTGAGTAATGCGCGAATCGTCAACGTGATCACCGACTACGAGGCTGAGCCGGTATGGGTGCAACCCGAAGTAGACATCTATGCCGTTGGCGACAAATTTGTAGCTGGTCAATTAGCAGCCTGGGGTGCACCACTCGACAAGATCTATGTCTGTGGAATACCAACCGCACCTTCGTTTCTCGTGCCGCAAGACAGGCATTCGACCCTCGCCAAATACGAATTGAACGACACGGCGCCGATTGTGCTGATCATGGGCGGAGGTATGGGGCCCACACACATGGATCAGGTGGCAGCCGCGATTTTAGAAAGTGCGCAACCAATCCAGATCGTCGCGATTGCCGGACATGATAAACACGCGCATCGTCGTCTTAATGGCCTTGAATCTCTGCGGTCCGCGTCGCTGCTCGTGCTTGGTTGGACAGACGATGTCGCGGCACTCATGCAACTGGCGTTTGTGCTGGTCACGAAGCCGGGCGGTCTAACGATATCTGAGGCAGTGACCTCAGCGTTGCCGTTGGTCATGTTCGACGCGATTCCCGGCCCGGAGCGTCGTAACGCGAAACGAATTGCAGCATCAGGCGCGGGTGTCCTGACAAACAGCGCGCGCGAGGCAGCCCTGTTTGCTCTCAGGCTTCTGCACGATGAAAGGGCACGACAGAGAATGTCAGCAAGTGCGAAAAAACTTGCCCGCCCTGAGGCGACCGCAACGATCGCGCGGCTGGCCCTAAACGAGACCATGCCAGTACCTGGATTGGCGAGGAGTATGACGGCGTGAAAGAACCGGCGAAACAGACTGACACGCGAATCAATCCGGTGTTGATTTTGACGATCGCGAACGGCGCCGGACACATCCGCGTCGCCGAGGGAATTGCGAAGGCGATTCGCGCGACGCAGCCGTCAATGCCGGTTGAGGTCGTCGACGTATCGGATTACATGACGCGTGTCGCTCACTTTACGCATGTAACTACGTACCTGTGGGTCGTCAAACATGCGCCCGCAGTTTGGGATCGAATTGATCGCTATCAAAAAAAGCAGGCGCGCACGAGTCCTGCGTGGTACTACCGGCGCGGCTGTCGTCGCTTGTTCGACCTGGCGCGAAGCGTGCGCCCACGCGCCCTCGTCGCGACGGAAGTTGGTTGCTGTGAGATTGCTGCGCTTATAAAAAGAGACCTGCAACTGGATGTTCCGCTCGTCGCAGTCAATGATGATTACGATGCTGATCGCGCTTGGGTGCAGCCCGAAGTCGATCTTTATTGCTTCGTTACCAATGAATTGGGCCGGCAGTTGGTCCAACACGGCGCGGCGCGGAGTCGAGTTGCTATCTGGGGAACGCCTCTATCAGCCGGTTACGAAGTTCCACGTGAACGTGAGACGGAGCGAGGGGAAATATGTCGGTCGCTGTTTCTTGATCCAAAGTTGCCCATTGTCCTGGTAGCGGGCGGAAGTGAGGGCATGGGCAAGATCGAAGAGATCGCGGTCCGTCTGCTGCGTTTGGATCAACCCGCTCCGCAAATCATCGTGCTCACGGGACTGAACAAATCGCTGAAGTCTCGCTGCGAGCGCATCGCCGTCAATGGCTCGGCAGGAAGGTGTCGGGTTTTGGGCTGGGTTGGACCTGAGCAAATGCCCAGGTTGATGTCGGCTGCGGATCTGATGGTTTCGAAACTCGGCAGCATGTTCAATGAAGCAATCGCTTCGGAATTGCCAATCATTGCGATGGAGCCGCCGCCTGGAGCCGAGCGCGTGCAGTATCGCCTGCTGGACGAATGGCAAGTCGGTTGTGCTGTGCAAACGGTCGATGAAGTTGTAGAGCGAGTGGCGCATTTGATTTCGGAGCCGCAGTTGCTCGAGGAAATGCGACGGCGCGCTCGCGCGCACCGGACGTTTGGCGTGTCGCAGCGCATCGCGCAGTGGTTAGTTGCAGCTTAAAAGAGGCACTTGTGTCAGTGAGAATTCCGCCAGCGCGAGTTTACTTTCCGGATGAAGATCGTCGGGCCATTCTTCGGCACATCGACGAGACGCTGGTGAGCGGCCAACTCACACTCGGCAAGCACATGCAACAGTTCGAACGATGTTTCGCAGAGAAGATTGGCGCCCGCTTTGCCGTTGCGGTTAATAGCGGCACCAGCGCACTCGAAATTCCGTTGCGAATTTTTAATGTTTGCGGCAAGACCGTTTTGGTGCCGACGAACACTTTTTTTGCAACGGTCGCGGCCGTCATTCATGCCGGGGGCAGACCTCGATTCGTCGATTCGGATCCGGAGACCTTTTCTATCAGTCTCAAAAACCTTGAGGAACGCCTGACTGTGGATACAGCCGGTGTGATCGTCGTGCACATCGCCGGAATGGTGACGACGGAGATGCCGGCTATCCGCAGTTTTTGCAGAGAGCGCGGGCTTTTTCTGCTGGAGGATGCGGCGCACGCCCAAGGCTCGACATTACACGGCAGATTTGCGGGAACGTTCGGAGACGTTGGTTCATTCTCGTTCTACCCGACCAAAGTAATGACGAGCGCTGAGGGAGGCATGATCGTTTCTGATTGTGAAGACATCCGGAAAGAAGCCGCCATCTATCGCGATCAAGGCAAGGCCTCATTCCTGACCAACTTGCATACTCGCGTCGGTTACAACTGGCGCATGAGCGAGCCACACGCGATCATCGGTCACTCTCAACTAAATCGGCTTGAAGAGTTCGTCGCGTCGCGTAATTTCATCGCGCGCCTCTACGATAAGAAGCTGAAGGATGTCGCCGGTGTCTCTTCCTTCCCGGTGCCTACCGGTTGTCGCTCAAATTATTACAAGTATGTCGCGCTGTTGGACCAGCCGGTTGATCGCAGTGATCTGAAGAGAATACTCCGAGAGGAGTACGGCGTTGCATTAAGCGGTGAGGTCTACGAAACGCCGTGTCATCTTCAGCCGGTGTTTGAAGATTATCGGGATGGCGAGTTTCCTGTAGCCGAGGATCTCTGTCGCCGGCACATCTGCCTGCCAATCTATGTTGGAATGACCGAAGAGGAAGCGCATTACGTGCTCTCCTCGCTGGCCGCGGTACTAACGACGTTGAGAGGAAAAGCTCTATGAAGATTGCTGTAACTGGCGGTTCTGGCTTTATCGCATCTCACGTAGTGGACCATCTGTTGTCCGCAGGCCACGAAGTCGTTGTGATCGATCATCGAGTGCGCCCGCATCGCGACGACGTGCAATTCGAAGATATAGACGTGCTGAATCTGTCGGCGCTGATTCGAGCGACGGCCGGCTGCGATTTTATTTTTCACCTGGCCGCCGTCTCAAATGTGAACTATGCCCACAAGTATCCGGTGTACACGGTAGATCTCAATATCAATGGAACCGCCAATGTGTTGGAGGCCGCCCGGCTCAACGACGTCCAGCGAGTGTTCTTTGCGAGCACGGTGTGGATTTATACGGGCACACGCGGCAACGGGTCGCTTACCGAAGACGAGCCGTTCCACCTTCCCGATGCAGGCCACATTTATACCACCAGCAAGATTGCCTCGGAGATGATCATTCACAACTACTGGCAGCTTTACCGTCAGCGCTTCACTATTCTCCGCTACGGCATTCCTTACGGACCACGGATGCGTGAGGAACTGGTGATACCCATTTTCATTCGCAAGGCCCTCAAGGGAGAACCTATCGTAATTCAAGGCGACGGCAGCCAGTATCGGAATTACGTTTACATAGACGATTTAGCGCGTGCTCATCTGCTTGCTTTGAACAAGAAAGCGGAGAACCAGGTTTATAACCTTGAAGGCTCGCGCCGGATCTCGATCGCAGAGATCGCAAGCACCATCAACCTCGTGCTTGGGGGTGGGATCCGGATCAAATACGTTCCCGCACGTCCCGGCGACTATGCCGGCAAAGAAGTCTCGGCGCGAAAGATCCGCGAAGAGTTGGGATGGGAGCCCCGGATCGATTTCGAAGAGGGAATGACCAACACCATCGCATGGTTCAAAGACAAGTATGGAAACGGGAGACTAAGCGAGGGGTTAACGCTAGCCGCAATGGTCTGATCATGATGCTGTCGAATGTCACATGGCCATTGATAGGGAGCGGGATCCTGGCGGTTGCCGGTGGCGCGGCCGGCTATTACGCCACCTACGGCGTGCGCTCGCAGTGGCTCGGCCGCACACAATGGCACGGACGTCGCGACACTCAAGCAGTAACTCTGACTTTTGACGATGGACCATCAAGAGATACGGAACGAATTCTTGACGTACTTCGCGAGCACAAGGTGACCGCTTCGTTTTTCATGATTGGTCGCCAGGTTGAGACCTTCCCCGGAATTGCTCAACGAGTGCTCGCTGAAGGTCACGAGGTTGGGAATCATTCGTATTCGCATCCGATCTATCTGTATCACCGCTCCCGGCAGACGCGTCAGGAATTGGAACGCGCGCAAGCTGTCATTTCAGACACGACGGGCATGCGACCAAGATTCGCGCGCCCGCCATGCGGTGTGCGCACGCGCGCATACTTCGCCGCAACGCGATCGCTTGGACTTCGCACGGTGCAATGGGACGTGACGGGATTTGATTGGAAACGACGAGGCGCTAAACAGATCGCTCAAGACGTGCTGCGCGGCGCACGCGCCGGCTCGATTGTCCTGTTGCATGATGGTGATAGCGATGGAAAACGAGACCGGTGTGAGACGGTCGCGGCCCTGCCTTGGATTATCCAGGGGTTGCATGACAAAGGCCTGAGCGTCGCGCCGCTAAACGAGTTACTTAGCAAGGTTGAGGTTGCAGTGTAAAGAGATATGACTGACTCGCAACGACCAAGGGCAGTTCTTTTCCTGGATTTTGACGGAACGATCACTCGCAGGGACGTGGTAGATGTGATCCTCGAAACTTATGCAGATCCCAAGTGGCTTGTGTACGAAGCGGCATGGCGAGCCGGTCGAATGGGCTCGCGCGATTGCCTGCACGCACAGATGTCCCTGGTCCGCGCCACGCGGCAGCAACTCGATTCGCTACTTGATTCAATCGCCGTAGACGAAGGTTTGATCGATCTATTCGAAACGTGTGATGCACAGAAGATTCCGGCGCACATAATCAGCGACGGTTTTGACTATTGCCTCAATCGAATTCTTGGGCGTGTGCTGAACGGACATCGTTCATTAATCAATACTGTTCGCGCGAGTCATCTTGAGGTTAGCGCACGTCCCTGGCGCACGCAGTTTCCTTACTTTCGCGAGAGTTGCAGACATGGTTGCGCCACTTGCAAACCAGAGGTCATGCGTCTTCTCAACCCGACGGGCGCGCCTGCAATCTTCGCTGGCGATGGACTGTCAGATCGGTATGCCGTCGAGAGCGCTGACCTCGTGTTTGCGAAAAACGAATTGGCCAGTTACTGCTGCGCGAATTCGATTCCGCACATCGAGTACGAGAATCTTATCGACGTGGCGGCACATTTACAGTCCCTAATGAGTTCCAAAAACAACGGGTCATAAACATGAGCACAGCAATCACCAATTTCACTCCCACCGAACAGGAGCTGCTCGAGCTTGAACAGAAGTATTGCTCGTGGGGCGACACCGTGCACTATCTAAATCCGCCTAGATTTTTCGAACGGGCGGAAGGTCATTACCTCTACGATCGCGAAGGCATACCCTATCTGGACTTGCAGATGTGGTACTCAGCGGCGAGTTTTGGTTACGGGAACGGGCGCCTGAATGAAGCGCTAAAAAACCAGGTGGACAAGCTGCCTCAACTCGCTTGCCAATATTTGCACGCTGAAAAAGTTGAGCTGGCCGCAGCCATCGGGCGACTTAACGCGTCGAAATTTGGTCTTGACGGACGGGTGCAATTCAACGTCGGTGGTGCGCAGGCGATTGAAGACTCACTTAAGATTATCCGCAACTCAACCGGCAAGAGCCTGGTGTTTGCTTTCATGGGTGGCTATCACGGACGCACGCTGGGCGCTTCGGCAATCACATCAAGTTATCGCTACCGCCGCCGCTTCGGTCACTTCTCAGATCGCGCTCACTTCGTTCCGTTTCCTTATTGCTTTCGGTGCCCCTACGGAAAGAAGCGTGAGACTTGTGAGTTGTACTGCGTGGATCAATTCGCTCGAAACTTCGAGACGGAATACAACTCTTTCTGGGATCCGAAAGCCTGCGAATCGGAGTTCGCAGCGTTTTATGTCGAGCCCATTCAGGCGACCGGCGGCTATGTCATTCCGCCTGCCGGGTACTTTCCCGCGCTGAAGAAGATCCTCGACGAACGCAACATTCTGCTCGTTGATGACGAGATTCAAATGGGCTTTTATCGCGCCGGAAAATTTTGGGCCATTGAGAACTTCGACGTCGCACCAGACGTCATCGTCTTTGGCAAGGCTTTGACGAATGGATTGAATCCGCTTTCCGGCCTCTGGGCTCGCGAAGAGCTCATCTCGCCGGCAGTGTTTCCTCCAGGCTCGACCCACTCTACTTTCTCTTCAAACCCCTTAGGAACCGCGGTGGCGTTGGAAGCCGTGCGCATGATGGAGGAGGACGGTTATGAGGAACTCACCCGGCGTAAGGGCGCTTACTTCCTTACGCAACTCAGGGAATTACAACGGCGTTACCCGAAAGTCATTGGCGACACGGATGGAATCGGCTTGGCCTTGCGTCTAGAAATTTGTCGCGAAGACGGTTACGAGCCTGACCGCGATCTTACCGACCGCATGTTTGCCGAAGGGATGAAAGGCGATCTCGATGCTCGTGGACGAAAGGTTGGTCTGGTATTGGACGTGGGCGGGTATTACAAAAATGTCTTCACGTTGGCTCCATGTTTTGACATGACTGAAGCAGAGATCGACATCTCAATCGAACTGCTTGAACAACTAATTCGCCGTTGCGCGCCCGATCGCTTGAGCCGTTGAGCTATGTTGACGAAAGCTATCGAAACCATTGAGCGTGCAGTGTTGCAGTTAGATCCTCACCACAGCGTGAGATTGATCAACCTGTCGCCGCCATGGGCTCTGGAGAGAATGCGACGCGCTCGCTTTCGACGTACGCTGCGACTCGCTGCCCAGCGTTCAAGGTTCTATCGCCGAGAGTTCAGGCGACGCAACATCGATGTCGCCCGCATCGATCATCCTTCACAACTCGGCGACTTCTATACGACCGGAGAAGACTTGCGCTCGAATCTCGCCGGCGCATTCCTCACGGGCCATCCCGACACGGCATTCGAAACCACTGGAACCACCTCACCGATTCCGAAACGCGTCTTTTTTTCAAACCGTGAACTCGAGGAGATGGGACGTTGTTCGGCTATTGGTCTTTACCGCTTGGGAATTCGGCCTGAAGACCGGTTATTCAGTGCGTATGATTCGTCGTTCTGGGTTTCGCCCGTCGTTCTGAAAATGGCCGTGCAGTTCCTGAAATGTTTTCACGTCGAAGCAGGGAAGATCCAGCCGGCGGAATTTTATGAACGCGCGCGTCCATACCGGCCTAACATTATTTTTGGCGAGCCCTCATGGTTGCTGCGACTCTCGGAGATTGCCAAACAACGCGGCAAGTGGGGCACGAAGTTCTTATTCGGCGGCGGCGAGAACATGACTGAAGAGGCGCGCGAGTTTGTTGAGAATACTTGGGAGGCGCCGCTTTATCTCAGCTATGGTCAGACGGAATCATTCGGGATCCTCGGATCTGAATGTGAACGTAAAGATGGTTATCACCGGAACGATCTTTTCTTCTTTTTTGAAACGCCGGAAATCGACGCAGAAGGGTATGGCGAACTCGTCTACACCACGCTCGCGCGCGATGTCATGCCGCTGATTCGGTACCGGTCCAGTGATCTCACGAAGATTGTTGACGATCCGTGCCCGTGTGGGTTTTTCGTCGGACGCCTGGCGAAAATACGCGCGCGTTGCGATGAGGTCGTTGTGTGTGGAATGGGTAACGTGGGGCCGTGGGTCTTTGCGGAGATTTTGCGGGGCGTTAACGGTTCAGCGCCGGATTGGCAGGCTGTGGTAAGACACGGCGAACAGCGAGACGTGGTCGAGTTGCATCTGGAGACGGATAATCATGCCGGCGCGAACGAATTGGAAGCAATCGTTCTGCGTCATCTGCGTGAGCGTTTTCCGGATTTCTGGAAGAACCATGAAATGAAGCTATACGATCTGCGCTTAACAACATTGCCGCCGGGAACCCTGCGTAAGGGGCGCAAACTGTGTCGCGTTGTGGATCAGAGGCAGATGCTGGCATCGCCTCGAAAGAATTCGTGTTAGATTCACCTCAGGTACTTACAGCATCAGAAAACGAACTTCAAACCCCAGAGAATCTGGCGCGGGTTAAAGGCTGAAGTGAAACCAAGTGGCTGATTCAGACTACGATCCCTGCGCCCTTCGAGTCGATTGGTTGCCGCCGCGTAGTCTGCTGCTGCCAGCGGATCCGGGAAGGTAAGAATGCCGGTGGCGCCAACCGTTACCGGCAACACCTCGTTCACCGCCGCGAAGTTTGTGCGATTGAAGATGTTGGCAAAGTCCGCACTGGCCTCGAGGCGCATGGGGCTATCAGCCTTGAGACGAAAAGCTTTGCTGATACGAACGTTTGCGCTTCTGTAATTCGGTCCTATTCCGGTGTTGCGGCCGATATTGAAAAGTCGATCGGTGCCACCGCGCGTGTCACTGTTGATGTCGACACCGGTGCGCAACGTGAACGGAATCCCGCTGCGTATGAAGATGCTCGGACTGATTGTGATATCCGCGAGTGCTCGCGAGCCGAAGTTGTGTCCCGCCCCACTCTTGAACGGACTCTCGATCACGCCGCTGAATACGAAGTTGTGACGGATATCAAAAGCCGAAACCGACCGCTCGCTGAAAAGCCGAGTCGGGAAAGGTGGGGCAAAGGCAGAATTGAAGTCGGTTTGATCGTCGATCGCTTTGCTCCACGTGTAGTTCGCCTGGAAGGAGTAGTGATTACTAAAACGCTTCATTAGCGAAACAGTCATTCCGTGGTAGATCGAGGTGCCACGCGACTCATAGTCAGTGAACTGAGTGATGCCTGCGTCATTTACGCGGAAGCACTTTGTGTCAGCGCCGCAAACTCGATAAAGCGGACCCAGGCGTGGGTCGCGTTGCGACATGGCAGTGAGGTTCGCTGCGGTGGCTGGACAACCCGGCGTGCCGGCTTCGCAATAGTTGAGACCGACCGGCTGCTGAAGATGTAACCCATGGTACATCTGATAGGCCACTTCGATGCTCAGGTTCTTCGCTATTTCTCGCTGAATGCCGATATTGGCCTGGATGGTGTAGTTGTTTTTGTAGTCAGGGTTGAGCTCAAACAACACCCGTCCGGGAGCGCCCACTCCGGTAGGCGTTCCCAAACAATTGATCTGCGTCTCAGTCAACACTCCAAACGGAAGCGTTCCAGCCGCAATGTTGCAAGCTGCGTTGCCAAAAACACCAGCCCCATACAAAGTTGCCACGCCGTTCAGCGGGCTCTTTGAGATCTGATTGATGAATTGGCCACTCCCATTTAACACGCTGGTGTAGCCGGGAATCTGAAAATAGATCGGTGAGTAGAAGAGACCACTGCCACCTCGCAACACCGTCTTGCCATCACTCGTTGCTTTCAGAGCGAATCCCAATCTCGGCGAGAAATAAGCGTGTCGTGGCACAGGCTGCGGTTCTCCATCCCAATCGATGCGGCCGCCAAGGTCCAGAGTCAGACGTTGATTGACTTTCCAGGAGTCCTGGGCAAAACCGCCGACGTAATGACCAGTGCCCTGCCATGTCGGATTGTGGAATCCTTGTCGATAAAGGAATGGCAAGTTGAGATCCAGGTTTTGCAGTGGATTCAGTTGGGGAATGGCAGTACCCGCAAGAGCTGCCACGAAGGCCGGCCGATCCGCCGCGGGCACGGCCAGAGTAATCGGGTACGCCGCGCTTGATTGAAATTGCCACTCACCTGCGAACCAAAGATCGTTTTCGAAATCATACGTGGCCGGGCGGTACGAACCTCCGAACTTGAGAGTGTGACTACCCCTCAACCACGTTAGATTATCTTCTAT
>Ga0126376_10000078_pt1 | contig 39915 bp, 36 predicted proteins | sample PanSoiMetPlot_15_FD_92760 | JGI IMG/M metagenome (GOLD analysis project Ga0126376, IMG submission 92760) | Tropical forest soil microbial communities from Panama - MetaG Plot_15 | ecosystem: Environmental > Terrestrial > Soil > Tropical forest > Bulk soil | place: Panama | collected 2016-02-17 | reverse complement strand
GGCTTCAAGCCATGGGCGACAGGCAGCTATTTCCAGCGAGTTGGGTTTTTTGTGGATGCGGCGTTTACCGCGTGGTTCCCATTTGAAATGTTTGACCACATTGGTGACGTAGGTTTGTTTGCGTTCGATACCGGCTGCTTCCAGTGCATCGTCGAGCAGACGGCCGGCGGGTCCGACAAAAGGTCTGCCTGAGAGATCTTCTTCGTTACCTGGTTGCTCGCCTATGAGCATGACTTTTACGCGGCGTGCCCCTTCACCAAAGACCGTTTGCGTGCCTGTTTTCCAGAGGTCGCAGGCCTGGCAATCTGCTGCGGCAGTTTTGAGTGACGAGAGCGTTGGGCGCTGAGGAACCAGATCCGCTGCCGGACTTTTGAAATCTTTGCTTTTCGGCATAAGTCCTATAGGTCATATAGGACCTATATCGCGAGGATGCAGAGAAACCGTAACAATAATCATGAAAGCCGTATTCTCAAAAGCTGAGCTCGAATCCGATATTGCCAGCCGGTTTGGCGATGTGTTCAAGCTCCATGAAAAAGCCGTGGTCGAGACTCTCTCGACCGGCGTTGACGAAATTGATGCTCTGACTGGCGGCCTGCCTCGTGGCGCCATCAGCGAGTTCTTTGGACCAGCCTCATCGGGCCGCACCAGCCTGATGTACGCAATGCTTGCTAATGCGACCACTCACGAAGAAACCTGTGCCCTGATCGATACCAACGACGTGTTTGCGCCGGCGCCGGCGGCTGCCGCAGGTATTGATTTCGATCGCTTGCTGTGGGTTCGTTGTGCCGGCAATCTCGAGCACGCTTTCAAAGCCGCGGATCTATTGCTGCATGCAGGCGGTTTTGGTTTGGTGATTCTCGATCTGGGCGACGTGGCGGGAAAAGATGCGCGCCGAATTATCTCTTCCTGGTGGTATCGCTTTCGCCGCACGGTGGAAGATAGACCAACAGTCCTCGCCGTAATTTCCGAAGAAGCATGTACTCGATCGTGTGCCGCCCTCACTCTCGAATTGCATGGAGCGGCGGAATGGTCACGCATCAATGCCGAGAAAAGCAACGTGTTGCCGATGCGAAAGCAGGTGCAGGTAATCCAACCGCTCAACACTCCCGGAAATCTTCTGCGTCACAACGCGATAAAAGTAAGCCGGCAACGCCCTCTTTCGCCGTCAATTAATGAGAGTCAGTTCAGGGCCGCAAACTTCTGAAATCCCGATTGACAATCTTCGTAAATTTTCGTTAATCTTCGGTTACTATGTTTGCCTGCATCTTTGCTCTGCGGCTTTCGGCCGAACTCTCTCTAACAGAGTTTGCCTATGGCTTTTCACCAGTCGTGGAGGAAGCCAGGATGGGCACGGTCGTGATCGATATCGAGGGATGTGAGCTTTTATTTGGCTCTCCTTATCAACTCGCTAGGGAAGTCGCGGAGCGTGCAAAAAAAACCTGGACAGAAGGCGGCCTCGAAAGTCACGTCAGTGTAGCGATAGCTGCCAATCCCGATACGGCGATCCACGCTGCCACCTACTTGCAAGGCATCACGTACGTTTCACCGGGCGAGGAATTGACTTGCCTCGGGGAGTTTCCAGTCGAGCGTCTCGATTACTCGCTGATCAGTCTCGAGAAAAAAGTTGTCGATGAGATTTTGGAAACGTTAAGGCTCTGGGGTGTTCGCTCTTTTGCTGATCTCGCCTTGCTGCCCGTCGCCGGTGTTTCCGAACGTTTGGGCCAGGCCGGAATAAAACTTCAACAACTGGCGGCCGGCAAGACCGAGCGGCATTTGAAAGTCAAACCACCCGCACCTGTCTTTGCACATTCGCTCGAGCTCGAACACGCCATCACTGAGCTCGAGCCGCTCTCGTTTATTTTCGCGCGCCTGTTGCATCAACTCTGCGCCGCTCTGAATGCTTACGCGCTCGCGACGAATGAGGTGTGCGTGCACTTGCAACTGGAAAACCGGACGACTCACGAGCGTAAGTTGTCTTTGCCTCACCCGATGCGCGATCACAAAGTGCTGTTGAAGTTGTTGTTGCTCGACACGGAAATGCATCCGCCACAGGCGGCGGTAAGATCAGTTTCAATCTCCTGTGAACCGGTGAAACCGCGTGTATTGCAGAACGGGTTGTTTGTGCCTCTCGCGCCGGCGCCCGACAAACTGGAACTCACGCTCGCGAGACTCGCAAAACTTGTCGACGAAGAAAATATCGGTTCTCCAACTGTGCTCGATACACATCGGCCCGATGCTTTCAGCGTAAACCGATTCACACTCACAAATAAATCTGAGTCTCGCAAGCGACGCAAAAGCAGCAATCAGCAATCGACAATCGGCAATCAACAATGCCTCGGGTTTCGGATGTTTCGTCCGCCACTGCGAGCGATTGTGCAAGCCGATCAGGGTTGGCCCACGCAAGTGAGCGCCTGGGGTAAGCAGCGCAGTGTTTATGGAAAGGTGGTGAACGTGGCCGGTCCATGGAGAACTACTGGCGACTGGTGGCGCGACGATCGCTGGGCGCGAGACGAGTGGGACGTGACCCTCGAACGTTCCGGCCAACAAACTCTTTATCGCATCTACCGCGAACTCAAGACCGAGAACTGGTTCGTAGAAGGAAATTATGACTAAGGCCCGGCGGGGCACGCCGCACATCAGGCGGCGTAGCCGTGGTGCTAAGCGATGTCAACTTACGTTGAATTACATGCGCGGTCGGCTTTCAGTTTTTTGGAAGGTGCTTCGGTGCCTGAAGAATTGATTGCTGCCGGCGTTGAGCTCGAGATGCCGGCGATGGCTTTGCTCGATCGCGATGGAGTTTATGGAGCGCCGCGCTTTCATCTCTCGACAACAAAGAATGACATCAAGGCCCACATCGGTGCTGAGATAACTGTTCGCCGGCCGGGCGCAAAACCTGGGACTCCGAGCGTCTGCTCGATCCCCGTGCTGGTGCGTAATCGCACTGGTTACCAGAATCTCTGCCGTCTAATCACGCTGATGAAACTGCGTGTGCCGAAACACGCAAAACCCGGCGAGCACAGCGTTACTGCTGACGAATTGGCCGCACATACGAAAGGCCTCGTCTGTTTGACAGGCGGCTTCGATGGTCCAATCGCGAGCGCTCTCAATTCCAGAGACACTGAGAACGCCAGGCATGCACAGACAGTCACCGAATGGTTGATCGATCTGTTCGGTAAAAAGAACGTGTACGCGGAGCTGCAGCGCCATTTCGATCGCGAGGAAGAAGCCCGCAATCATCTGGTGATTGAGATTGCCCGGCGCAACCGCCTGCCACTGCTCGCCACTAACGGCGTGTGTTATGCGATACCGGCTCGCAGAGAAGTGGCTGACGTCTTCACTTGCATTCGCAACCACGTGCGACTCGAAACTGCCGGACGCCTGCTGGCCCAAAACTCCGAACGATACCTGAAGCCCGCTGCCACCATGGAAAAGCTTTTCGCGGATTTGCCGGAGGCGATCGCGAATACGTCCGAGCTCTCAGCGCGCCTGGAGTTCACGCTGCAGGATCTCGGCTACGAGTTCCCAAAATACCCAGTGCCCGCCGGGGAAACGATGACGTCCTTTTTGCGCAAACGCACGGAAGAAGGCGCACGCTGGCGGTACACGGGCGTGAACGGCATGCCGACTTACGAAAGAGCACGCGGGCAGATCGAGCGCGAGTTGAAGCTGATCGAAAAACTCAAGCTCGAAGGTTATTTCCTGATTGTTTGGGACATCGTCAAGTTTTGTCGCGAGCACAACATCCTGGTCCAGGGGCGTGGCTCGGCGGCAAACAGCGCGGTCTGTTACTCGCTGGCAATCACCGCCGTCGATCCTATCGGCATGGAACTGTTGTTTGAGCGGTTTCTTTCTGAAGAACGAGGCGAATGGCCCGACATCGATCTCGATCTGCCGAGCGGCGATAAACGCGAACAGGCAATTCAATACGTTTACGAACGCTACGGAAAACTGGGCGCGGCCATGACCGCAAACTGCATCACTTACCGGGGGCGCTCGGCGGCCCGCGAAGTCGGCAAGGCACTGGATTTCGACGAGGAAACGCTGGGTCGTCTCGCCGGCCTGGTCCATACGTGGGAATGGAAGGATCCGAATGACTCAAGTGAGCGCCAGTTTCGCGATGCCGGCCTCGATCTGCGGCAGCCACGAATCAAGAAATTCTTTCAACTTTATCAACTGGTCCAGGATCTGCCGCGTCACCTGGGCCAGCACTCGGGCGGCATGGTGATTTGCCAGGGACAGCTCGATTCGATCGTGCCGCTTGAACCCGCGGCCATGCCGGGACGCGTGGTGGTCCAATGGGACAAGGAAGATTGTGCAGACCTCGGATTGATTAAAGTTGACTTGCTGGGACTGGGCATGCTGGCGGTCCTGGAGGATTCGCTCATGTTCATTCGCGATTCGTACGGTGAAGAAGTCGATCTGGCCCACCTGCCGCAGAACGACGCGGGCGTTTACCAGGCGCTGCAAAATGCCGACACCATCGGCATGTTTCAGGTCGAGAGCCGGGCGCAGATGTCGTGCCTGCCGCGGCTGCGGCCCGCGACTTTTTACGACATCGTGGTCCAGGTGGCGATTATTCGTCCCGGCCCGATCGTTGGCAACATGGTCCATCCTTATCTCAAACGCCGGCAGGGGCGCGAAGTAGTGACTTATGCGCATCCCTGCATGGAGCCGATTCTTTCGCGCACGCTCGGAGTGCCGTTGTTTCAAGAGCAACTGCTGAGAATGGCGATGGACTGCGCGGGCTTTACCGGAGGCGAGGCCGAAGAGTTGCGCCGCGCGTTTGGTTTCAAACGCTCTGAAGCGCGCATGAAAACGATTGAAGTAAAGCTGCGGCAGGGGCTGACGCGCAACGGCATCTACGGGAAGACGCAGGATGACATTGTGTTGTCCATCGCCTCTTTTGCGCTTTACGGTTTTCCGGAATCGCACGCGGCGAGTTTTGCGCTCATCGCTTACGCCAGCGCGTATCTGAAATGTAACTACCTCGCTGCGTTCACGGCGGCGATTCTCAACAACCAGCCGATGGGTTTTTATCAACCCTTCACCATCATTAAAGATGCGCAACGTCATGGACTGAAGGTTTTGCCGATCGACATTACCTGTTCCGATTGGTTGTGTACGCTCGAGGAGGAGGAAGACGCAACGCTCGCTGTTCGTCTGGGGCTGAGGTACGTGAGAGGTTTGAGTAAGCAGTCGGGAGAGGCGATTGTGCGCGAACGAGTCGCTGGTGATTTCGCCGGCATCGACGACTTGCGTAATCGTGTGCCTGAACTTCGCAAAGATGAGTTGAGAAAGTTGGCAGCGGTGGGCGCCTTGAACTTTATTCAGAACTCGTCTCGTCGTGACGCGTTGTGGCAGGTTGAACGCGTGACGCGCGCCGCAGGCAAACTGTACGAGGAGTTACTCGAAAAGGACGGCAACTCACCGTTGCAGCAGATGACTTTAACGGAGCGAGTGGACGCTGATTTTCGTGGAATGGGTTTGACCATCGGAAAGCATCCGGTGGCGTATCATCGCGGCGAGTTGAACAAGCTCAAAGCGTTGCGAGCGATCGATATTCGTAAGTTGCGCAACGGGACTTTTGTGCGTGTGGCGGGCTGGGTGATTGTGCGGCAACGGCCCGGGACGGCGAAGGGTTTTATGTTCCTGAGTCTTGAGGACGAAACCGGCGTTAGTAATATCATCGTCACGCCGCAGCTCTTCGAGAAGTACCGGCGCGAGCTGGTCGAGCATCCGTATCTCTTAATCGAGGGCGCGTTACAAAATCAGGATAACGTGATCTCTGTAAAGGCGAACCACGTGCAGCCACTCTCGTTTACCGTCGCGGCTGCGCCTTCACACGATTTTCATTAGAGAAATATAGGTCCGATAGGTCCTATAAGACCTATATCCACCTCGCGCTTTCAGGCGGGACGGGCGGCTTGTTTTGGAGGGGATTCGATCAGACCCTGAACGACCTGAGCTACCTGCGAGAGGGGCTTTGGTTTTCGGAGAAATGCGTCGGCGCCGCAACGTCTCGCTTCATCTTCAATCTCAGCCGAACCGTACGCCGTCAAAACGATGATTCGTGTTTGTGGGTTGTGCTCGCGGATCAGCCTGATTATGTCGAGGCCGTCGTGGTTGTTGGTCATAGTGAGGCGCAGGTCCTGAATCACGACCTTGTAGTTTGTTGCGCCGAGCAGTTTTTCTGCCTCCTCGAGTTCGCAGGCAGTATCAACTTTATAACCCTGCAAAGAGAAGTACTCACTCATCGAGAAGCAGATCGACTCTTCATCGTCGACGACCAGCAGTCGCGGCATGGGAGTCTCTCTCAGAGAGCGCTCGTCGCGGCCCAGCCACATTTGTCTCAATTTACCGGAGACTTTTTTGAGGGTTCCAAATCGACTCTGCTTCACAGGGCACACTGGGGCAAACAACACCTACATCACCAAATTTTTGCGAGGGATGTGCGGCGGAAGCTCCAACAATCTTTCTGCTGGAAAGCTGAGCTCATCGTTTGTCACTCCGCACCTGGATCAACGACGAGGCCAAGGCAACAGTTCCTGATCCATTGCCTCCACCAGAAAGCTAAATAGCTATCGCAGCGCGCACGTTAGGTCTTTGTGCGGCTGGTACGTTTATTCTACCCGAAATACTCTGCGAGGCGGGCTTCGTAATGATATATAACAGCACTTCACAGACCTCGCGCGTGCCGGTTCCAATCGTGTTGCCCTTCTCATCCTGAATGGCATAGATCTGTCCGTTTGCGTCCAGGGGAAGAATCATTGGTTCAGCGTACATTTGACAAAAAATCTCCCTCGTTAACGGGCGCTACGACCGATCCGCCCTTTTGTTTAATGAACAAGCGGGGCACCCTCTCAATCAGAGGGTGCCTGACCTACCCACTTGTCATCTCTTAAAACGTTTTCTAAACGCCCCAGCAATGCCGACCAGACCAGTACCCAACAGAAACATACTGGTTGGTTCCGGGACAGCGCTGCCGGTGATTTGTCCCTGAACTGTGGTGATGCCGTTGTTGGACGCCGGCGGAACCAGGTTCAGTGGATTATTGGTGATGGCGTACGTGATGCCGCCGATGGTCACCGACGTCACAGTGAAATTGACCACGCCGGTGCCCGAGTTGCTGGCACTAAACGTCCCGCTGAAGGTTGCAGAAAAACTGTTGCTCCCCGCGGTCGGAACTGTTTGTGTAATAGTCAGCGTGAAAGTGCCTGAGGCAGCTATCACGCCATTGCCAGAAAAGAAGGTTTGAAAGTTACCAAAGCTGGAACCTGTCGGGGTGTTCAGGCTGGTCGATCCCAGACCCGTGAACGTGATCATGAGAGCATTGCCCATACCACCCAAAAAGGTTACAGAATTGGTCCCGCTACCCGAGCAACCTCCGCAAGTGAAAACACCGGAGGTCGAGAAGGTCACAGGATCAGCCTTGGCTTCTGATGTGGCGAGTGTGACCATTGCCAGAAGCAATGCACTCATCAGTGTTGCCTTGAAAAGACCTGCCATGTTTACTCCCCTTTGTTTTTGCCCCCGATTGCACGTCCGCACCTGCCCTACTGAGGGACGTTATCGCATGGCATTTGAGGCACCCGTTTCAGGTTTATGTTTCCACAACGGCAGAGCACTTGTCGCTGTGGAAACACGTTAGTTGCGATAATTAAAAACAGTTCGAGAAAGACACCGTTTCCACTTATTTCTTGAGAAAACGCTTGCGCAAGCCCGCGGCGGCGCCCATCAAGCCAGTGCCCAGCAGCACCATGCTGGCTGGTTCCGGAACTTGACCTTCAATTGCTTGAAAGTAGAAGTCCTCTGCGCCCGAGGCCGTAGCAGAAATACTCGATGACAATCCGATCCGGAATTGTGTCGGGTTAGCGAAGAATGCGGCCAACGCAGCTTGCGCAGCCGGATCCAGCGTAAATAGATAACCGTCGCCACCCTGTCCACTACCAGTTTGCGGAAAGTCTCCCGGGCAAACCGGGTTCGTGCCACCGCAGGTTCCGGTTTGAAATACCCAGTTTCCAGCGGCATCGAAAACAGTAAGCCTGACGTCATTCATGTGGGTGTTAAGGCCTGAACCGGGCTCGTTGATGTTGTAAACAAGACCGAGATTTGAGGCATTTAGAATTCCTGCATTGATCAACTGCTGGAAAGTGTAGGTATTCGAATGAACAGCACCGGTACACTTGGCGTCACCAGAACACACGTCCTGTGTTCCATTCCAAGCAATGGAACCGGCTTCATTCGGTGTATTTTGCAAAGAAAGTACCGGTAGGACTACGCCAAATCCATTTCCTGTCGTTGATCGCAAGCCGTTAGATAAAATCGCGCCCACTGGGACTGGGTCCGCTTTGGCGCTAACGGCGAATCCGAAGCTGACAACTGCAAATAGCAGCAACATCAGCAGTGGGTTTTTATAATTCGAAAAGCTGGGCATTTCGTCTCCTTAGGGGTCGACAATTCCTTTGCTTCCGGGCCGGCCCCGAAAGCAAACCTAGATTGTTAGTGGCGTGTATAGGAGAGCGAAGCGGGGCAAATGCGCGCTCAAAAATACCAGCCAGACGGGTCTCCCGGTCGGGTCGAGAGAATAAATACAGTTGGCACGTGCTCGGATTCCTAGCAAAAGTTAGACCAACCGCTTGAGATTCTAAGGTTTGGAGAAATACCCCGTTTTTCACGAGGTATGAAAGGCATGGTCCAAGCCCAGGAAAGGCAGGCGTCTAAGATCTGGACTGACGTCTAGACTTTAGACATCGGGATCTGATGCTTTTTGATCTTCTGATAAAGTGAGCTTCGCGGAATGCCGAGACGTTTTGCAGCCTTCTCAACGCGGCCACGTTCCTCTTGCAGCACTCGCTCGATGTGCTGTTTTTCGAGCTCCAGCAGAGTCAAACGAGAATCGAGAAATGGTACTCCCACTTGCGTGTGGCCGTCGAAGTGAAGATCGTTGAGCGTGATATGTTTCTGGTCACTCAATAAGACCGCCCGTTCGATTACGTTGCGGAGTTCGCGGATGTTGCCGGGCCATGAATACGACTGCAAGGCTTGAATGCAGCTCTGGTCCAAACGCAGTTCACCACGACCCAAGTCTGCTGAAATCTTGTCGAGCAGGTACTGGGCCAACGTTGGGATATCTTCGATTCTCTCGCGCAGAGACGGGAACGAGAGCGGGATCGTGCTGATGCGGAAATAGAGATCGTCGCGAAAGCGCTTCTCTCTTACGAGTTGTCCGATGTCCTGATGCGTAGCGGCAATCAGCCTGACATCGACCTGCCGATCCCTGACGTCGCCCAGGCGCCGGAAACGCTTCTCTTCGAGAACTTTCAGCAGCTTCGGTTGAATCTGAAGATCCACGTCGCCGACTTCGTCCAGGAAGATCGTGCCGCGATGGGCCACTTCAAACAATCCCTGCTTCGAAGCGGTCGCACTGGTAAACGCTCCCTTCTCGTGTCCGAAGAGCTCGGTTTCGAGGAGTTCTCTTGTTAGACCGGCACAGTTCAAATCTACAAAGGCTTCATCCGCGCGCGGGCTGTTTTCGTGGAGCCAGCGCGCGAGCACGCCTTTGCCCGTTCCCGTTTCACCAAGAATCAGAACCGGGCTTTCAGTCGAGAGAATCTTTCTCGCCTGGTCGGCAAGCGCGCGAATCGCGGCGCTGGTACCGATGAACGGATCGACGGCTTGTCGGGATTGGCGCGACTTGCTGGCGAGTTGTTTGTGATAGTTTCGCTGTTTTTGCAGGAGTCTCTGAAGGATGACGAGGAGCGTGGGAAGTTCGAGCGGCTTGGTCAGAAACTGCTCCGCTCCTTCCTTGATCGCCCTGACTGCCAGATCAATCGACCCGTGCGCGGTCAGCACAAGCAAAGGAATACCCGCATCGATCTCTCGCAAACGCGGCAAAAGATCGAGCGCGGTGCCGTCGGGCAACATGTAGTCAGCAATGACGATGTCCGGCCGGGAGTTCCGAAACAACTGCTGCGCGTCGTGGCAGCTTTCTGCTTCTTCGATTTCGTATCCGTGTTGCTCCAGAAAATCACGGATACCAAATCGGACCCCTGACTCATCATCGACCACCAATACCTTGTTCCTGGACATTAAACGTCTCCCTCGGCTGGTATCGGGAACCTGGCTATCATACAGGCTCCCCCTTCGGGGTTATTGCCGGCAATAAGTTTTCCATGATGTTCCTGCATGATGCGTTGCGCAATTGCTAAACCGAGCCCGGTGCCGCCGCGGCGTTTGGAGAAAAACGGCTCGAAAATCTTAGGCAAGTCTTCAGCAGAAATGCCGCCGCCGGAATCTCTGATGGCACACTGGACCCAATCCTGGTTGCTGTCGACCACTCTGTTCGCTTCGATAACTACTGAGCTCTTCTGTGGCGAATGCTGAATCGCATTCTCAATCAGGTTCACAAATACTTTTGAAAGCCTGCGCCGGTCAATCCTGATCTTTGGCAACGACTCTTCGACTCTGCTCTCGAGGTTTACGTGGGCCACTTCCGCCGCCGGCATACAGGCGCGCACGGAACGCGCGATCATCTCTTCCATTGACACGAGGTAAAGCTCGCCGCGGAAGGGCTTGCCGTACTCTAGCAGTTCTTCCATGAGAATGGTGAGGCGCCCGATCTCGTCTCGCAGAACGTTTGTGTAGCGCTGGTATTCAGTGCGATCGCTGAATCTCGTTTCGAACGCATCGAGTATTGAAGAAATACCGAACAGCGGATTCCTGACTTCGTGGGCCACGCCCGCGACCAGCGATCCCAGCAACGACATCATCTCGCTCTGACGGAGTGAAGCTTCGAGCTGCGCGCGCTTCGTGATGTCCTGCGCGATCAGGATGGCACGCTCACCGACGGAGCCGAATTCGTTGATGTGATAAAGCGTTATGGCCCAGGTTTTTCCGGTCGCTTCGTCTTTGACTTCTTCCACCACCGGCATCTGAGTCATGCGTATTTCCTCGATGAGCTCAGCGGATTTCTTCCACGGCTCGTTCTCACCGAGTTCGCCGACCCTTGTGCCGAGAATCTCCTCCGGTCCGACTCCAAGGATCAGTTCTGCCGCCAGATTTGAGCGCTTGATGGTGCCATCAAGATCGACGATCAGCACCGGAAAATCGATCGCGTTGAACGTCTGGCGCCATTCCATCGCCGACTGTTGCAGCGAGGTGTGCAGGCGCTGTTGCTTCTCGTCGAGGAGTTTTCTTTCGGTGACGTCGTTGACGATCACGAGCCGGCTGTTCTTGCCGTCGAAGACGACCGGGTGCGAGCTCATCTCGACGTAAATCGTCTGGCTTGAGCGCGTCTTGTGACGCCACGGACTCGAGATAACGAGATCGTTCGGGTCGGCGGCGTTCTTGATCATCAACGTCGGAATATCTTCCTGCGGCCGAATATCGTCGATCGTCATCGAAAGAAACTCGTCGCGGGAGTATCCGTAGGTGCGAGTCGCCGCTTCGTTGACCGCCAGAAAACCGAGCGTGTCTTCGTTATAGACCCAGATCGGCTGGGGAGTGGATTCGAAGAGGAGTCGATAACGTTCTTCGGAGTCGCGAAGCGCTTCTTCAAAATGCTTGCGTTCGGTGATGTCGCGAGCGAGTCCGCGAAAACCGACTGTTTCGTCAAGCTTGTCTTTGATCGGCGAGACGATGAGGTCCAGCCAGCGATCCTCCCCCGTGGCGGAGCGAGCGACAAACTGGTGCCGGAATTCCCTAGCGTCCTGCGTCAGACCCGCGAACCCGTTGTTTTCCGGAATAATGCCGAATACTGCGAAAAACGAGTTGCCGAAAATCTCTTCAGCCCGGCGTCCCAGAAATCTTTGTCCGGCGATGTTCATGCTCGTCAACTTACCCGAGAGATCCTGGGTAAAGATCATGTCGCTGGCTTGTTCGACGAGATCTCGATAACTCGCTGCGAGCCGCGAGCGCTCGAGCAGGCGCGAGACTTTCGCCACCAGGCGCGCCGAGTCAAATGGAATTTCCAGGTAGTCGTCAGCTCCGGCGCGGAGACCGGCAACAGCGCTTTCCGTATCTTTTTGGCGTGCGCTGACGAGGAGAATGGGAACGGTTTTGAGCTCTGAATCCGCGCGGATCTCGCGGCAGAATTCCAGCCCGTTCATCCGCGGCATGGAGACGTCGCTGATGACCAGATCCGGTCGTTCTCGCCGCGCAAGAGTCAGACCCTCCAGACCGTCTTCGGCGGTCAGGACTGAGTAACCGGCTTTATGCAGCAGCGACCCCATCAGGATTAACTGATCGGGCTCGTCATTGACGATAAGAACGGAATTATCGTCGTGACCGTTGGGGATTTCTGTCTCTTGCACCAGTGCTTTACCTCGAAACTGTTGCCGTATTCTAGCCGTAAAAAGCACAAAAGGCACAAAAGATGTTTGCCGATCGGGTGACGCTTACTAACAAATATTTTTTTGGAACCTTTTATGCCTTTTTGCGGTTAACTTCAGTGCTCCTTTGCCCCAGTAAACCGAAAAGCGTCGCTGTGAATCAAAACTTTGCACTTCATTAAGGCAAACCATTGATTTTGGAGATATTGGAATGAGAGACGTGACTAATTTTTACCGAGGCGCGACTTCGCGTCTCAACATCTTTTTGAGTTTACTACTCGTTGTTTTCGCGTTCGCGTCGTGCAGTGCGCAGAGCAAAGTGATGACCCTCACGGCCAACGACCCTGCGCGGCCGGCACCTGTAGCTGAGGACGTCCACGGCATACAGGGATCTTACGCGGATCTTGTGACCCGAGTGGCCCCCGCTGTCGTGACGATCCGATCCACCGAGCGTTCGCGATCTGCTCAACAGTTTCCCTTCACGGACGACCCGAATTTTCGGGACTTTTTTGGCGATCGGATGCCGCAGCTCCAGCAGCCACCCCAACGCGTGCAGGGAGTCGGCTCGGGAGTTATCGTCAATCCAGACGGTTACATTCTTACCAACCATCACGTAGTTGACGGCGCTATCGAAATCAAAGTCGAACTGACTGACAATCGTACCTACACTGCCAAGCTGGTTGGTTCCGACCCGCCTAGCGATCTCGCGGTGTTGAAGATCGATGCGAAAGACCTGCCCACACTTCCACTCGGCAACTCTGACAAGGTCCGGGTCGGCGATTTTGTTCTCGCAGTCGGCAACCCGCTCGGCATCGGGCAAACGGTTACTTCCGGAATCGTGAGCGCAAAAGGACGGGCGACAGGTCTCAGCGACGGCAGTTTCGAAGACTTTCTACAGACTGACGCTGCGATCAACCGTGGCAACTCCGGCGGCGCTCTCGTGAACACGAGCGGCGAACTGATCGGTATCAACTCGCAGATTCTTTCGCCGTCGGGTGGCAGCATCGGCATCGGTTTCGCGATTCCTTCGAATATGGCCAAAGCGGTGATGGATCAGTTGTTGAAGACTGGAAAAGTCCGTCGCGGCATGCTGGGCGTGACGATTCAATCGGTCGATGCGGATCTGGCGTCGAGTTTGAGTCTGCCTGCAGCCAGAGGCGCGATCGTTACCACAGTCGCGGCTGGCGGTCCGGCGGAGAAGGCCGGCCTCAAACGCGGTGATGTGATTACGGCAATCAACAAACAGCCCGTGATCGACAACAACAGTTTGCGAAATCTTGTGGCCAGCTTGCCTCCGGGTTCAAACGTTGACGTTACCGCACAACGGAATGGTCACGATCAGGACTTCCAGGTGGCTTTGGCGGAGCTCCCGGACCGGGAACGACCCGCGAGCGAGGAAGATACCAGCAGCACAACTGGCGACACTGGAAACACGAAGTTTGGACTGACTGTTCAGCCGCTCACCGCGGAAACAGCTTCGCGCTACGGACTCGACGCTGACGATCAGGGACTGCTCGTCACGCGAGTTGATCCGGCAAGCAGCGCCGCAGACGCCGGCGTCCGCCCGGGTGACTTGATTGAGGAAGTAAATCGCCTTCCGGTGAAAACCGTTGCCGAGTTCAGCGGGGCAGTTCGCCAGTCCGGCGCGAAGCCTACGCTGGTTCTGCTCAAGAGACGGAACAACGTGATCTACCTGACGTTGAAAGCCAACACCTAAACTCAACCACAGCAAACCAAAGGACACAGAGGCCCAGTTTTGGGCCTTTGTGTTTTTGTGTTCAATGAAGTACGTTCCACCGTTCGAGGAGGACGTTATGCGAAAGTTTGATCGCCGGCCGTGGGGCAGTTACACGGTGCTCGAAGAAGATCGCAACTTCAAGGTGAAACGAATCGAAGTGTTACCCGGTCAAAGACTCAGTTACCAGAAACACTCACAGCGCGCGGAACACTGGTTCGTAGTTGAAGGAACTGCAAAGGTGACTCGCGACGGCGAAGAGATCCTCGTTCACGCCGGCGAAGCGATCGACATTCCGATTGGCGCCGCTCACAGAGTCGAGAACCCAGGGGCCACAGACCTCGTTTTCATTGAAGTGCAACGAGGAACTTATCTCGGCGAAGACGACATCGTGCGTCTTCAGGACGACTATGGCAGATAGTTTCTAGCCGCAGCTCCGCGGCTGAGGTTCATCATGGAAGAGACAGTCTCCGTTCCCCAGGAAGACTCACAGAGCCTGTGGTCTGCCGTCAAAGAATCCATCCGCGGCTCACATCGAAACTATACGACGGGCCCGATCGGACGCGCGATCCTTCTGCTCGCGATTCCCATGGTCCTGGAAATGGTCATGGAGAGCGTCTTCGCGGTCGTCGACATCTACTGGGTCTCACACCTCAGCAACGCCACTGACGCGGTCGCGACTGTCGGTCTCACCGAATCATTGATGACTCTTGTTTACGCCCTTGCGATTGGTATGAGCATCGGTGGGATGGCGATGGTGGCGCGTCGTATCGGCGAACAGAATCCTGACGGCGCCGCGCGTTCGGCAGTGCAGGCGATCGCGTTGGCGCTGATAGTGTCAATCGTCATCGCGGCGATCGGTGCTCCGCTTGCACCAAAGTTGATGCGGTTCATGGGTGGATCGCCGTGGGTGGTTGAGCAGGGTTCTGCGTTCACCCGCATCATGCTCGGCTGCAACATGACGGTCGTGATGCTCTTCATGATCAACGCGATCTTCAGAGGTGCGGGCGATGCGGCGATTGCGATGCGCACGTTGTGGCTCGCCAACTGGATCAACATTCTGCTTGGGCCATGCTTGATTTTCGGGCTTGGACCATTTCCGAAGCTCGGACTAATGGGCGCTGCTATCGCCACAAACATCGGCCGCGGAACCGGCGCACTCTTCGCGTTCAGCCGTCTCATTCGTTCGGGTAGTCGCGTCAAGGTCGAGCGACAGCACCTGCGAGTCGAACCGACGATCATCGCGCGTCTCATCAGGTTGTCATCCACGGGAACCTTTCAGGTTTTCATCGGCATGGCGAGCTGGATCGGACTGGTGCGCATCATCTCGAGTTTCGGCAGCAACGCCGTCGCCGGCTACACACTCGGCATTCGCGTGATCCTCTTCGCGTTGCTTCCGTCGTGGGGCATGGCAAACGCATCCGCGACGATGGTGGGTCAGGCACTCGGTGCGCGCAATCCGGAACGTGCTGAACGTGCGGTTTGGAGGGCAGGTTTCTACAACATGATCTTTCTCGGCATCGTCGGGCTGATCTTCGTCTTTTTCGCGCCGCAGATCATCGCGCTCTACAATCCTTCACCCGAAGTCGCTCGCTATGGAGTGGACTGCCTGCGCATCGTCGCTTACGGCTTCCTGTTTTACGCCTACGGTATGGTGCTCGGACAGTCGTTCAACGGCGCCGGCGACACCTGGACGCCCACAATCATCAACCTTTTCGTCTTTTGGCTCTGGGAAATCCCGCTCGCGTGGGTCCTGAGCGTCAAGCTCGGCATGGGGCCGGAAGGCGTATTTACCGCAATAACGATTGCTTTTTCGACGCTCGCAGTCGTCAGTGCCGTAGTTTTCCGCCGCGGACGGTGGAAAGCGAGAGTCGTTTAGGTTCCGCTGAGTAGCAAGTTCGAACAGTGTGTCGCACTTTGTTACGTTTTCAGGTCGATCTCTGCCCTTCCGAATTCTTTGTACGGTGCCTGACATTGAGGCTTTTTGACAGTCGAGTTGACGGCACCTTTGTTGCTTACCAGTAGCTTGCCAGACAGAGCAGGGCACGTTGAGTGCGGCGAACCTGCCCACGCTTCGGATCCGCCGACCAGGTCGACGGGTTTGCCGCACTCCACGAAGTGGTCAATAGCTCACGGCAAGTTTTAGCGAACAAGGAGGAACCTCATGGAGAGGAAACTGAAAGGCAAAAAGGTGGCCATTTTGGTTGCCGATGGTTTTGAGCAGGTGGAGATGACGGAGCCGAAGAAGGCGCTGGAAGCGGCTGGAGCGATGACCGAGATTGTTTCCCCCGCCGAAGGTGAAGTGCAGGGTTGGAACCACGACGAAAAAGCAGATTCATTTAAGGTTGATATGCCCTTGACGCGGGCGCGTTCTGATGATTACGACGCTTTATTATTGCCGGGAGGCGTGAGAAATCCGGATCAGTTAAGAATGTTGATGAGAGCGGTTGAGTTCGTCGATGGTTTCTTTGCAACCGGAAAACCGGTCGCTGCGATTTGTCATGCACCCTGGACGTTGATTGATTCGGAAGTCGTGAAGGGCAGGACAATCACTTCGTGGCCGTCGTTGAAGAGTGACTTGATTAATGCGGGAGCGCGTTGGGTGGATCGAGAAGTAGTGGTAGATAACGGATTAATCACAAGCAGGAAGCCTGCCGATATACCCGCGTTCAATAAGAAGATGATCGAGCAGTTTGCCGAGGGGCGGCATTCGCGGCAGAGAGCCGCGTAACAGGAGCAGGAGCAGGAAGGCGGAGCAGCACACCTCAGGCATTCCTGTTCCTACTCTCTGGATTTTAAGAAATAGGTCCTATTTGTCCTATACGACTTATATTGGTTTTAGATCTTTTTCGCGGTTTGACCCACCTTCACTGTCCCGCCCTGTACCACTTTCGCATTGATGCCGCGCAGGCACATTTGTTTTCCGAGGTCTGAATTCACGAACTGCATCGCCTCGAGACCGAAACGCGAGACGAACTTGTGGCAGCCCGTGTGCGGCAGTGGGCTCACTTCCAACACCGCCGAACCGACCGCGATACGCGATCCGGCAGGCAGGTTTTCCTTACTCAAATCCATGTCGATGTAGAGTTGATCTCCGGCGAGCGGCCAACGCTCTTTCTCCTGCGCGACGAGCTCCGTGACGCGAGAGTTCATGATGTTGATCTGCATCTCCGGATGTGCGGATCCGTCGGGCGTTTTCCTGCTGCCGCGCACTTTCCAGTTGTCGCCGATCAAACCAACCGTTACATCGAGCTCAGCTTCATCTAGCACTTCTCGCTGGTCCACCTCTGGCCGCCGCACGATCAAATGCAACACACCGTCATCTTTGGGGGTTTGGCGCAGATGGTCCAACGCCGCTTCAAGTTCCGCAGTCGTTAAATGTTTCACTTTAGACTCCATGGCTCAATTCGAAAAGGCGTTACTATAACCGAGTTTGGCGGGCGAGGCTAAAGACGTATAAACTTTGGCCTCAAATGCTTCCCCAAGTCTCCCAGGATGGTTTGTCCTACGAGCGTTTGCGCCTCCTGCTCGACGTCAATAACGCCGTTGTAACCAATCTGGATCTGCATGACTTGCTGCACGCGATTTCTGAGACGCTGAGCGAATGTTTGCCGCACGATTTCACGGCGCTTGCGATCTACGACGAGGAATCGAAACAGTTGCGCGCGCATGCGATCGAGGCTGGCGGTGAGAGAGGCTTCGTTGCTGAGGGCACACTGTTGCCGATGGAAGGCACGTTCGCAGGAGTTGCTATCAGCACACGCCAGACAATCCTTCGTGACAACATCAATCTCGAGGAATTTCATGCACCGCGGATTCGCGAAGGTGTCGAAGTGCTCGGCTTGAGGTCCGTCTGCGTGACGCCGTTGACTCTTCAAGGACGAATCGTCGGTGCGATTACGCTTTCGAGCAAAACTGAGGCAGCGTTTTCGAAAGAACATGCACAACTGCTCGAACAGGTTGCCGGCCAACTCGCCATCGCTGTAGCTAACGCCGTTAACTTTCGACGCGCGAAGCATGAGCGTGACCGGCGACAAGTGTTGCTCGAAGTCAGCAATGCGGTAGTTTCAAATCTCAGTCTGAAAGAACTACTGCTCGCAGTCTCCGGTTGGTTGCGGAAGTTTTTCGCTCTCGATTTCGCCAGCATGGTGATCAAGGATGAAGAGACTGGACTGCTGCGCGTTCATGCGCTCGATGCTCCAGCGCCGGGCGGAATACTTGAGGAAGGCTCGCTCCTACCGCTCGAAGGCACACCGCCTGGAATCGCGATCGCGACGCGAAAAACTGTGATGCGCGATCGGCTCGATTTCAACGAGTTTCACTCACCAATCATGCGCGAGGCTTACAACGCTGGTCTGCGCTGCGGGATCTCGGTGCCACTCATCTGTCACGATCAGGTGCTCGGCACGATCAACGTCGGTAGTCTCAAAGAGTGCGCGTTCACCAGGGACGATGCCGAGTTGCTGGAGCAGATCGCGACCCAAGTGGCGATTGCGGTTGAAAACTCGCTCGCTTTTGGCGAACTGGCCAGGTTGAAAAACAAACTTGTCAGCGAGAAGCTCTATCTCGAAGAAGAGATTCAGACCGAGTACAACTTCGAAGAGATCATCGGAAAAAGCGCCGCGCTCAAGAGAATCCTGCAACAGGTCGCGACCGTCGCGCCGACTGATTCCGCAGTGTTGCTTTGCGGCGAGACAGGGACGGGCAAGGAACTGATCGCGCGCGCGATTCATAATCTGAGCAATCGGCGCGAGCGTACGCTCGTCAAGCTCAACTGTGCTGCGATACCGACCGGACTGCTCGAGAGTGAGTTGTTTGGACACGAGAAAGGCGCGTTCACGGGCGCGATCGCTCAACGAGTCGGACGTTTTGAACTGGCGAACAAAGGAACGCTCTTGCTTGACGAAGTCGGTGAGATACCGCTCGACTTGCAACCGAAGCTGCTGCGTGTTTTGCAGGAACACGAATTCGAGCGGCTCGGCAGTTCCAAGACAATCAAGACTGACGCGCGGTTGATCGCCGCGACGAATGTCGACTTGCCGCAGATGGTTGCGGAAAAGAAATTTCGCAGCGATCTTTTTTATCGACTGAACGTTTTCCCGATCACGATTCCACCGCTCCGAGAACGCGTGGACGACATTTCGTTGTTGATCGGTTATTTCACACAGAAACACTCGTTGCGCATGAACAAACACGTCGACAAGATTCCGAAGAGCACGGTCGATGCACTTTGCGACTATCCGTGGCCCGGGAACGTGCGGGAGCTGGAAAACTTCATGGAGCGTTCCGTGATCTTGTCGAGCGGCGTGGAGTTGCAGGCGCCGTTGGGTGAGTTGAAGACGACCGCGACGACATCGTCGGTGCCGGTTGCTGTGCAGACGGCTCCGGGTCCGAGATCGCTCGAAGATGTCGAACGCCAACACATCGCCGAGATACTCGAGCAGACGCGCGGAGTCATTGGCGGCAGAGGCGGCGCCGCGGAGATCTTAGGCCTCCCGACATCCACGCTGCGGAATCGCATGAAGAAATTGGGCTTAAAATAGGTCGTATACGGCTTATAGGACCTATTTTTCGAGTTCACAACTCTTAACAAATTTTTACCTCGCCTTGACATAGCACGGCGTGTCGGGGCGTATCCTCGGCGCTGCAATGAGGTCCCGAAGAGAAGTCAACACTCGTTTTCGCCTTGTCCTGACGCTTGGCGTGGCGGTTGTTTTGCCGGCTTTGACGCTCATCGTCGTTAACTTTCAGCACGTCAAATCGATCCAGCGCGACAAGAAAGTCGAAGCACTGATTCATCGCGACTTTCAGTACCTGCTTTCCAACTCCGCGAAGAAGATCAGCACCAAGGCTTTCGAACTGACCGAAGACGCCAAAGCCGCATTTCCGTCTGACACTGACTCCGACGATGAGAAACGAAGAAAGTTCGATCTCCTCCTGGAGAAGAACCCGTGGTTCGCACACGCGTTTCTGTACGACTCCAAAAAGGGACTGATTATTGAGCAGCAGCGCAGTCATAAGGACGAAAAAGAGATCGCGATTCTGAACAAGATGTACAGCGCCTGGTTCGGTATTGAAGGTCCGTTCCTGGTGGACCAGTTATGCAAGAAACCCAAGCCGATCATGTGGAACAGTGGAGAGTCCGAGGGTCCGGACGGCGGTTCCACCTACATAAGTACCGGGATCTTCACATTTCCTCAGCTCGGAAAAGATCGAACGGTATTGGGTGGCGTCAGCTTCGATCCAGCTTATTTGAAGCAGAAGTTTTTCCCGCAGCTACTCGAGGAATCCACTTCACTAAAACTCAACGACGATACCGGACCAAACGAGGCCCAGTCGTTTTATGAGTTGACCTCGCAGGGACTGAAAGAGCACGAAGAGCAACGCCTGGCGATGCTGGTTTATCCGGCGGACGGCTTAAAAGCCGAGCCAGATCGGCCGTTCGCCACGTCGGCAGGATGGAATGGCGGCAAGCCTGAGGTTTCGCTCAACCTCGATACCCCTTTTCGCGGTCTCGCTCTCGGAGTCAAGTTTCAAGGTACAACGGCACAGGCAATCGGTAACCGTTGGGTGTTCCAGAGCTTTTTGATTCTCGGTGTTTTGTCGGTGTTGATGATCGGAGGTTTGGTGCTGACGTATCGCAGCGTGAATAAACAGGTGGCGCTCGCGCGTTTGAAGTCTGACTTCGTTTCCAACGTCTCGCACGAGTTGCGCACGCCGCTCGCACTCATTCGGCTCTACGCGGAAACACTCGAACTCGGACGCATCACGAAAGACGAGAAGAAGAACGAGTACTACAGCATCATTCGTAAAGAGAGCGAACGGTTAACGGCTTTAATCAATAACATCCTCGACTTCTCGCGTATCGAAGCTGGACGCAAGGAATACGACTTTCGTGAAACCGATATCGCTGAACTCGTGCGCAACACGCTCGACTCGTATCGCTACCAGATCGAGCAGCAGGGCTTTGCGCTCGAAGAACAGATCGATCCCGGCATTCCGAGGATGAAAGTCGATCGCGAGGCGATCGCGCGTGCGCTGGTTAACCTCGTCAACAATGCCTTGAAATATTCCGATCGTGAAAAGTTCTTAGGCGTCAAACTCTATCGCGATAATGCGGTGCTTAAGCTCGAAGTGAGCGATCGTGGTATCGGTATCGAACGGAACGAGCAGGCGCGAATCTTCGAGAAGTTTTATCGCACGTGCGATCCGCTGGTCCATAACACGAAAGGCAGCGGGTTGGGATTGTCGCTCGTGCGACACATCACGCACGCGCACGGCGGTGACGTTGAGGTTGAGAGCACGCCCGGTAGCGGCAGCAAGTTCACGCTTTCATTGCCGCTCGTCCAACCGGACACCGCAGGGGGGATTTAAATCATGAAAACGAAAATTCTGATTGTCGAAGACGAACCGGCGATGGTTGCCGGCCTGCGCGATAACTTCGAATACGAAGGCTACGACGTGATCAGCGCGGAAGACGGTGTCAGCGGCCTCGATCGCGCACTCTGCGATAATCCCGACCTCGTTGTGCTCGACGTGATGATGCCGCGCATGAGCGGGCTCGACGTCTGCAAGCAGTTGAAAGCGAAGCGCCCGTCAGTGCCGATCATCATGCTCACCGCGCGCGGCCAGGAGATCGATAAAGTTGTCGGTCTCGAGCTCGGAGCCGACGACTACGTCACCAAGCCATTTTCGATCCGGGAGCTGATGGCGCGTGTTAAAGCCGTGTTACGAAGAGTCTCTTCACCGTTGCCGGCACCGGAGGTCTACAAATTTAGCGACGTCGAAGTAAATATTCGTAGCAACGAAGTGCGACGTGACGGAGAGATTGTCGATCTCTCAGCCAAAGAGTTCGCATTGCTGGCTTATTTCATCGCGCATCCGGTCGAGACACTCAGCCGCGATCGACTGCTCGACGCAGTTTGGGGATATGAAAATTATCCGACGACGCGCACCGTCGACACACACATCGTGCATCTAAGGCAAAAACTTGAACCAAATCCAGAGGAGCCACGTTTCATACTTACCGTTCATGGCAGTGGCTATAAGTTTGTAGGATGAGGTTTTCGGATCATGACTCCCGCAGTATTCAATGGCACTCAACGTGCACTGGAAGCTCCCCTTGCGGAACGTTCTTCGTTATCTGAACTGGAACTGAAGCTCGAGCGGCTTCAACGCGATTACGCGGAGCTGAACACAGCGATCTTCGAAGCAGCGCAAGTACACCGGCGTTTGTGTGCGCCGAGTCTTGTGCGTCGCGGTGTGTTCGACGTGGCGAGCGAGATTTTTGCGGTTCGTCACTTGCCGGGCGATTTTTTCAGTGTGGAAGAGACAAGCGCGGGTCTTGTGCTGGCGCTCGGCGACATCGGCGGCAAAGGACTTGCTGCGGGAATGTGGGTGACGCACCTGATCGGCTTGATTGGTTCACACACCGCGAGCAACAGCGATCCGGAAGTGATTGTTTCCGCATTAAATCGCGATATCGCTCGGTTATCGTCGGTTGAGCCGTTGAGCAGTTTGTTTGTGGCGCGACTCGATACTGCGTGCGGAAAGTTGGATTACTGCAGTGCCGGCCATCCACCTGCATTGCTTCTGCGGCAAAACGGAACACTCGACCTGCTTTCAGACGGCGGACCAGTGCTCGGTGCGGTGCCGGATGCATTTTTCGAACGAGGCAGCGCGCAGCTAGACACGGGCGATCTGTTGTTGGCATGTTCTGACGGAATTCTCGAATCGTTCAACGAAGCGGAGCAGGAGTTTGGCGCGATGCGCTTGCAAACTGAACTGCGTCGCGCGCAGGGTAGCTCGGCCGAGTCGGTGCTGTTTTCAGTGCTCGGCGCAGTGCAGGACTTTGCAGCGCCACGCCCGCTCACTGACGACATGACGCTCGTCGTCGTTAAGAATAACGGGCGGATGAGTTTATAATCACACAAAACAATCAAACGAAAGGGGACAGTATGGGAGACGTAAAACCGATTCCGGAGGGATACCATTCTTTAACGCCGTACCTGATCATCGATGGCGCCGCAGACGCATTGGAGTACTACAAGAAGGCGTTTGGCGCGACCGAACTGTTTCGCATGGAGCATGGAGGAAAGATCGGCCATGCCGAAATGAGGATCGGTGATTCGCCGTTCATGCTTGCCGACGGCAACGAGGAGATGGGTTCCAAGGGACCAAAAGCTTATGGCGGCACCCCCGTTGGTCTCATGATCTATGTTAACGATTGTGACACTGTCTACAAGCAAGCCATCGATGCCGGCGGCACGGAATTAAAACCGCTGCAAGATCAGTTCTACGGAGATCGTTCCGGTACGTTGACCGATCCGTTCGGCCACGTTTGGACAGTAGCAACGCACAAGGAAGACGTCTCAATGGAAGAGATGGACAAGCGCCTCAAGGCGATGGCCGCCGGCGGGCAAGGAGGTTAAGCCATATCTCTGCGGCCCTCTGCGTATCTCTGCGTTCTCTGTGTTAAAAAGCGCCCATAAACGGAGAGATCGCAGAGAGACGCTGAGGGCCGCAGAGATTATTGTGGCAGCGATCGAACTTCGCGGAGGCGGCGCTCTAAGAAACGACGCTCACTGTCGTTGGTCACCAGTTCAAGAGCAGTTTGATAACTCTCAGCAGCCGCATCGTTTGAGCCGAGGCGACGCAGCATGTCGGCGCGTGCAGCGTGCAGCAGATGATACTCATCGAGTTCTCCTGCTGCTGACAACTCGTCGATCAGCTCGAGTGCGGCTTGCGGACCGTGGGCCATTGCGACCGCGACGGCGCGGTTTAGCGACACGATCGGCGAAGGCATAATTTCCGCCAGCAGATCGTAGAGCCGAACAATCTGCGGCCAGTTGGTATCTTCCGGTCGTGCTGCTTTGCAATGCTCGGCTGCGATCGCCGCCTCCAACGCGAATGGACCAGGCTCACCGGCGAGTGCTTCCTGGACCAATGGGAGTGCCTCGTTGATCTGTGATCTGTTCCAGAGCGTGCGGTCCTGCTCCTCGAGCACAACCAGATTGCCTTCATCGTCGAGTCGTGCTTCGCGTCGTGAGTCGTGTAACAACATGAGCGCCACGAGTGCGGTTGCTTCGGCAGGAGGCTTCGGTGCGAGAAGCGTGCGAAGGAGACGCCCGAGGCGGATTGCTTCGCCGCAGAGATCGGCCCTCACGAGTGGCTCGCCGCGCGTGGGAGCATAACCTTCAGTGAAGATCAGGTAGATCGCAATCAGTACGGCGTCGAGTCGCGCGGACATCTCGCTGGTATCTGGAACGCGAAACGGTATGCCGGCATCGCGAATCTTGCGCTTTGCTCGTACCAGTCGTTGGGCCATCGTTGCTGTCGGGACCAGAAACGCGCGCGCGATTTCATCTGTCTGAAGTCCGCCCAGGGTTCGCAGCGTGAGCGCCACCTGTGCTTCGAGCGAGAGCGCCGGGTGGCAGCAGGTAAAGATCAGGCGCAGGCGATCGTCGGGAATCTCGCCGAGGCCATCGAGATTTGGGGCTTCGACGATCGGTTCGGAACTGAAGTCGGGATCGGCTTCGAGTTTTTCCTGCAGACGTGTTTGACGTCGCAGCCGATCGATAGCTTTGTGTTTGGCTGTCTGAATGATCCAGGCGCACGGCGACTCGGGAATGCCGTCAGTGCGCCACTGATCGACTGCGGCTGTGAAGGCGTCCTGAGCGGCGTCTTCGGCAAGTTCGAAATCGCCAAACTGACGTATCAGAGTTGCAACAATCCGACCCCAGTCGGATCGATACACTGCGTCAACGGCAACATTTGGGTTCGGAAGCACGTTTGATAATAAAAAAATTTCGGCGAACGTGTCGATTCGCGCGCCTGCCGTTCGATTCAGCAGTGGAGGCACAAATTTACATGAAATACATGTTGTTGGTTTATCTGAACGAACAAGCGATGAGTGAAACGGAACGAGAGCACTGCTACGTCGAATCGGCACAACTGGCGCGCGACCTCAGCGACAAAGGCAAGTATCTCTCGGCCGGACCGTTGCATCCGGTGTCGATGGCTACGAGCGTTCGGGTGCGTGACGGCAAGCGTTTGGTAACTGATGGTCCATTCGCCGAGACGCGCGAACAACTCGGTGGTTATTACCTGATTGACGCGCGCGACCTCGACGAAGCGCTGAGCATTGCCGAACGAGTTCCAGTGGCGAAAGTCGGCACGATCGAGATTCGCCCTGTGCTGGAGATCCAAGGACTGCCAACGCAGTAAATCTAATCCTCTTCAAGGAGCCCAATAATGAACATCCTACTCTGGATCATACAAGTACTTTTGGCGTTGATGTTTTTGATGGCCGGTGGAATGAAGCTATGGTTGCCGAGCGACGTGCTTCTGTCAATGGGACCACCCAATCAGGTTGTGTTTCCGGGATGGTTCATTAAGTTCATCGGGTTGTGCGAGGTGCTCGGCGCGCTTGGATTAATCCTGCCCGGATTGTTCAAGCGCCAGCAATACTTAACGCCGCTCGCCGCCATCGGGCTCACGATCATCATGATCGGTGCAGTCGTTGTTACGGTGATCGGCCCGGGCTTCCAGTTCGCGATTTCACCGCTTGTCATCGGACTGCTTTGCGTGTTCGTCGCGTACGGCAGGTTAAGAGTGAGACCGCTTCAGTATTCGTTCACTAACTAAAGGAGAGATATGCACCTAAATCCGTACCTTCTTTTCAACGGCAATTGTGCCGAGGCGTTCAAGTTTTACGAGGAGACGCTGGGCGGCAAGATCGAGTTCATGATGACGTTCAATGGTTCACCGGCCGCGGAGCACGCGCCACCGGAATGGGGCGACAAAATAATGCACGCGACCCTGGTAATTGGCGATCAACGTTTGATGGCGTCGGATGCACCGCCGGGACAATATGCGCAACCACAGGGAATTTCCGTTTCCATCTCGCTCAACGATCGCGACAAGGGCGAACGCATCTTCAACGCGTTGGCCCAGGGTGGGACAACGATCATGCCGTTTGCGAAAACGTTCTGGGCAGCGGGTTTCGGGATGTGCACCGATCGTTTCGGCATCCCGTGGATGGTCAACTGTGAATAAACCTATAGACGATGCTTGGACGAGGTCAGTACCGTAACGCGGTAGCGTCGGGGTCAGACTCGGCCGTGCGATAGTCTTAGGACACAAATGCACCCGACGCTGCCGCGTTACGGTACTGACCTCGTCCAAGTCAGATCAATGGTACTTAAAAAGGAGAATGAATGAGATACGTTGATGGATTTGTGTTACCCGTTCCCGAACAGAACCTGAAAACTTATCGCAGCATAGCCCAGAAGGCCGGCAAGATCTGGAAAGAGCATGGCGCGCTGGAATACGTCGAGGCAGTTGGCGACGATCTCGACACGCAGATGGGAGCTTCGTTTGTCAAAACTATCAAGCTCAAACCTGGCGAAGTCGCGCTGTTCTCTTTTATCGTCTACAAGTCGCGCGCAGATCGTGACAAAGTGAATGCAAAGGTGATAAGCGATCCGCGCATGAAGAAGATTATGGAAAATTCGTCGATGCCATTCGAACTCAAGCGCATGGTCTACGGCGGATTCAAAACGATAGTGGATCTATAAAGATGACTCTACGACGCATCAACTGGCCGCTGTGGGCGGGCTTCGTGCTCACCATCGCGGCATTTCTCACTTACTTCTTCGTGTTCGTGCAGTTTCCGGTCACGCGAGATTTTCCGTGGGCCAACCTGCTGATCTTCGTCGTAGCTCTGGTGTTTATTTTCGCCGGTGTGCGACGCGGGTTCGCTTCCGATCGGCCGCATCCGATACGTTCAAAGATCGTGACCTCGATCGTGGCTACGCTCAGCGTCGTCATCCTCGGGCTCTTCGTTTTCACGATCTTCGTCGCAGGACGCTGGCTGCCTGCTTCGAAAGGCGCACCACAGGTGGGACAGCGAGCGCCTGATTTCTCACTGCCGGATACGAACGGAAACCAGGTCTCACTCAACCAACTGTTGACCTCACCGGTTAACGGCAGCGCGCCAAAAGGCGTGTTGCTCGTTTTCTACAGAGGTTACTGGTGACCATCCTGCAACTCCGAGTTGCGGGGTATCGAACGAAGCCTGAATAAGTTCAACGAAGTCGGAATAAGGCCCGTTGCGATCAGCGTCGACACTCCACGCGAATCGCACGACCTGCAACAAAAGGCCGGTTACACTTTCACGTTTCTTTCCGATCAAAATACGGAAGCGATTAAACGTTACGACCTGGTCCATAAAGGCGCGGGCATAAACGGCGGTGACATAGCGCGACCGGCGGAGTTTCTGATCGATGCGTCAGGGACGGTGCGCTGGGTTAACTTAACTGAGAACTATTGGGTACGTGCGCGGCCGGAGCAAGTGCTCGAAGTTTCGAAGTTGTTGAAGTAAAAAATAGGTCCTATACGTCATATAGGACCCATAAAAAATCGCCGCGACCTTTCGATCGCGGCGGTTTCCATCAGGCGAGGCGCTTAGCCCGCTCGCTGCGAGCTGCCTACGCGGTAACCGTCCCGGTAACCTCGCGAGAAACTGGATCGATAAACCTCAGCGAAGTTTCCAAAACCAGCTTCCCTGAAGTAATGAGAGCGCTGGGGATCGAAGCTCTTATCTTTCTTGCCGTCATCTTTTCCGGTCTTATAGCCATCTTTGTACGCCTGACTGCCGGCCTCTTCGGTGTTGTCAAAAACGTAGTGGCTATAATAACCATAAGGGTAACCGTAGGGGTAGCCATACGGGTAACCCGGGTAACCCCACCATCCGAAACCAAACGGACGATGGATGCGACGGACAATCACGACTCGACGTTGCGCCTGCACTTCGCCTGAAGAGACGAACCCGACGCCAAACACCATTAGCACACCGAGGACGAGGCCGCCTATCCTTCGCAAGTATTTTCCTTTCATTTCACCTTCCTTGTCTAAGCCGCTTTTATCCAACTCGCGTGCGGCTAATCAAACGCGCGTTTAACACAAAAAACTAGACGGGCTGCCTCCGCGCCATTTGGAGAGAGCCCGACTTATTATCCCGACCTACTTACTAAGACACCAGAGATACCTGTTTGGTTACAAGCATCAGCTATTCCACACCGCCATATTAGATGATTTGCCGCGTAAATGGGAGCGCTCGTTCAACGGTGTAACATGACGATACTCGTGGTTGTCTCAACGCCGTACTTTTGAGCTATGCTTGCCGCATGGAACAGGAATTAACCTTTCGCATCATCCTTGTGGATCCGCCGCCCGGCGTCGATTATGGTTTGCAAAAAGGTGGCGGCAACGACTACGAGGTCGTCCAGAAGCAGCGATCGAAATCAGGTGACTTGAAGTTTGAGTTTAATGCGCGGGTGAAGGAAGGGAAGGATGGACAACCGGTGCTGCTTGGTCCATTCACGCAAGGTCCAGCCGACGGTCGATTCGCTTATCTCGATATCGGCACTTACGCAGGCCAGACTGACACGCCCTGGAGTCGCCGGCTCAAGATTCCATTTCGTGACGTCACCTGGGACATAGTCAGGAAAGCTTCCAAACGCGTTCTCGAAACGCGTGTACCAGGCAAAGGCAAGGACGGCAGTCCGAGTTGTGCGACCGTAAAACCTTTCGCCGGCTGGAAGATCGTCTAGTGCGCGCGCTCGAATGCGCCTTCGAAGTAAACCGGTTCCAGGCCAGTGGCCCAGTATTTGACAGCGCCTCGATTCGGTTGTGATGTCTCCTGGTTGGTTTGCAACGTCGGCTTCGCCGGATCGACGGGTTGAAACTCGAGCCAACCAATCCACGTGCCGTCTCGCCGTTGTTCTCCGTAGCTGCGCACGACGTAAGTCGTGTCGTCAGGACCACTCAACGCAGTGGCGTATTCCTGTAAGAGTTCTGCCATTGCCGTATTCCTCCCCTGCCCCCTGCTCGATATCAAATCTTAAACCATTCGGGAGCATCGCTGATTTCTGCAACGACAAAATCACACGGTTATAACCGTGTCATCATCATTCATCTATTTTTCCTCTTAGCACTCGCCAACGCCGCGGGTTGCGACAGCTTGCAACATAATTCTCCTGCGTGAACGTCGGCTTGAGGCCGGGTGCGAACGCTGAAGTGTAGAGCACTGCGGCTCTTGAATCGCTGCCCGGCGCCTCGGACGCACAGGAATCGAGTACCACGGTGCTGAAGTCGCGAATCACATGACGGCGACCGTTTTCGAAGCTGGTCAGCGTTGCCATCTCCGTCACCGTGCCCTGGGCCATGTCGGTGCTGACCATGAGCAACTCATCGATCCCATTACCGTCAAGATCAGTCTTGCGGACGATGAAACTCATGAAGTCCGCGTCCATGTCGGCAACGAGCTGTTGGCCTGAGAAGATGGCGATGCGTTTAGTGCCGAAGTTATCGGCGTGAGAAGCATTGCACTCGCTGACCGAGATGACGTACGCGGTTTGAGTTTGTCCCGCCGCGGTAAAACTTCCGGTTGTCATGTCGATGATTGATGGAACTATCTGTCCTGCTTTACGCGCAGCCGCTAAGTAATCGTCGCTGCCGCTGCCCGCGAAATCGGATCTACATTTATCTTGATCGGTTAAGTATCTGCGAAATACTTTTGACAGCACGTTGCGCTGCGTTGCGGCGGAGATCCGGAACGCATTCGCCGGTCGATCTTTTCGGAAATCGAAAAGCAGTTCGCGAGTTTTTGGCGCGGCGGGACGTTGCGCGATAACTGACGAAGTGATTGCCAGAATGAAAAGGATAGTTTTCATGGGGTCGGGTCCTTTCATGCGCCACAGATTACACGGATTTACGTAAGACCGTGAAGGCGCTATTCTCTGCCCGCTCTCCAAGTGTCCTGTATTCATTAAATTGGAGTTTACAAAATGCTGAAGAACATCGCGCTTCTGTCCGCAATTCTTTTTGCGCTGCCTTTGACCGTTGCTGCTTCTGATGAGTGGTCGCAGTTTCGTGGACCAAACGGCACGGGCGTTTCCGAAACCAAAGGCTTGCCGACTGAGTTTGGACCAACCAAGAACGTCGTTTGGAAAACGGAGTTGCTGGCGGGACATTCGTCGCCTGTGCTGACGAGCGATCGCATCTTCGTTACGGCGCACACGAAGGAGAAGCTGTTCGTCATCTGTCTCGATCGGCAGACAGGAAAGATCCTCTGGCAACGCGAAGTGCCGCGCGCGCATGAAGGGCGTTTGCAGAACGTGAATGGACCAGCCTCGCCCAGTCCGGTCACTGACGGCACGAACGTCTACGTCTTCTTCCAGGACTTCGGAATGATTTCCTACGACCGCGCCGGCAAGGAACGTTGGAAACTGCCGCTTGGTCCATTCAACATGTTCTACGGTTTCGGCGCCTCGCCGATTCTCGTCGATAACAAAGTGGTGCTGCCGGTAGATCAGGACAATCCGTCGTCCTATTTAATTGCCGTTGACAAGAACAAGGGAAAGATTCTGTGGAAAGTCGATCGCCCGTCAGTGATCTCCGGATATTCGACACCGATCGTCTACCAGCCGAAACAAGGTCCGAAACAGGTCATCGTTCCCGAGTCGTTTCAACTCTCTGCGTATTCGGTTGAAGACGGTAAACGAGTGTGGTGGGTGCGCGGTCTCGCATGTGAGATGAAGTCGATTGCCAGTCACGACTCCGAATATCTTTACATCAACGGCTGGGGCTTTCCTCAGAATCAACCGGGCAAACAGGTGCCGACGATTTCGTTTGAAGAGGGACTCGCCGCCTACGACAAAGATAAGGACCACATGATCTCGAAGGCGGAGGTGGCAGCGGCCGGCGGCACCACGATGATGGACAAGATGCTCACTATCGCGTTCGAGGCGTTTGACGGGAATCGTGACGATAAGTTGGACGCCAAGGATTGGGAAGTGTTTCGCGCGATGATGGCGGCAGAGAATGGTTTGCTTGCGATCAAGATGGGTGGCGAGGGCGATCAAACAGCTAACGCGATTCGCTGGCGTTACACGAAACCGGTGCCGCAGGTTCCTTCGACCTTGCTCTATCACGGAGTGCTTTACATGATCAACGATAGCGGCATTTTACTGTCGTTCGATCCGGCAAGCGGAAACGTGATCAAGCAAGGACGATTGCACGGCGCGATCGACAAATATTTTTCCTCGCCGGTTGCTGCCGATGACAAAGTGTTTCTGATCGGGCAGGGTGGCCAGGTTTCGGTGTTGAAGGCTGCGGGCGAATGGGAAGTGCTCGCGGTGAACGAGCTCGATGACGAGTGCTACGCAACACCGGCGATCAGCGACGGCCACATCTACATTCGAACACGTAGCGCGCTCTACTGCTTCGGAACGAAAATATAGGTCCTATTATTTCTTGCCACAAATCCCAAAGCGTGCGGTGTTTACCTCATTGAGCACCGCATTCCACTGATTTAGAGCGGAAATCAGTTTGCGAATAAAACCAGGGAAAAGTCATGCGAATTTTTGGCAGCATACGTGTGCTGTGCATGCTTGCGTTGCTTGCAAGCGCAACCGCTCTGAAAGCACAGAACACCAATCCACCCACAACCGATCCCGCCATCACCGCACTGAGCGTGATGGGAGTGGTCTCTGAACTCAAAACCGATACACACCAGGTAATCGTCACCACCTCCGCAGGCAGTCAGGTCACAGTCACTCTCAGCGATCGAACTGTCTACATGCGCATCCCGCCGGGCGAGAAGACTAAAGACAAGTTCATCAAGATTGCGCCCGCTGACTTCGGGGTCGGCGACAGTGTGTTTGCTCGCGGACGCATGACGGACGATCGAAAGAGCATGCCCGCGCTCGAGTTCTACGTGATGAGCAAGGGCGACATCGCGGAGAAAAAAGAACGGGAACGCAGCGAGTGGACGAAGCGTGGTATCGCAGGATCAGTCAGCGCGGTAAACGCGGATACGAAGGAGATCACCGTCGACGCGCGAACGGCTGAAGGACCGAAGCCGATCGTTGTTGCGACGACTGCTGAGACGAAGTTTCGTCGCTACGCTCCGGATTCAGTTCGCTTCAGCGACGCGCAGCCGGGTTCTTTCGGTGATCTGAAAGTTGGCGATCAGCTTCGCGCCCTCGGCACGAAGAGCGCGGATGGCGCTCGCTTTACGCCGGAAGAGATCGTTGCCGGATCTTTTCAAACGATCAGCGGCACGATAACTGAAATCGATGCGGATAAGAAAGAGATCAAGATCAAGGATCTACAGAGTCAACAGCCTGTCACGATTGCTGTGACCAAAGATTCGTCAATGCGCCGGCTGACGCCGGAAATGGTGGCGGCTCTCAGTGCTCCGGCGAAAGCCAGTGGCGATTTACAGGAGATGTTTGATCAACTGCCGGCGTTCACGCTCTCCGAGTTGAAGGCAGGTGATTCGATTCTCATCTCGAGCACAAAAGGAACAGATCCGTCGCGCGTCACAGCCATCGCGGTCGTGAGTGGCGTCGGACCTTTGCTGCAAAACACTCAGACCAGACGAGCGACAGCGGTTTCGTTAGGCGCGATGAGTCTCGGCGGCCCCTAACTTGGATGCCTGTAGGGGCGGCCCTCCGTGGCCGCCCCGGTGCACGAATGAGATCTTGTTTCGAACACAGGGGCGGCCACGGAGTGCCGCCCCTACAACGACCCAAGTTTGTTTTCCGAAAGGTATGTTGGAATGAATTGGAAGAGTTTTCTCGGCGCTATCTGTCTCTTGAGCTTCTGTTTCAATCTCGCCATGGCGCAGCAACGAACCGGTTCGCTGCGTGGACAGGTGAGCGATGAGCTGGGCGCGCTCGTCGTTGGCGCCAACGTCACGCTCATCGCAGCCGACGGATCTCAGAAAACTGTCGTCACCAACCACGAAGGAACTTACAACTTCAACTCCGTGGCGCCTGGTCCATACACGATTCGCATCGTTGCTCCAGGCTTCGGTGTCTACGAGAAGAGCGATCTCTCAATTGCTGCCGGCCCAAGAACTACGCACGACGTGCGTTTGATCGTCGCCCTCGAAAAACAGGTCATCACCGTCAACGAAGAACAAGGCTTGAACACAGATCCGCAGAACAACGCCGACGCAGTTGTCCTGAAAGGTCAGGATCTCGACGTGTTGCCTGACGATCCTGACGCCCTCTCTGCTGCCGTCCAGGCGATGGCCGGACCTTCCGCTGGTCCAAACGGCGGCCAGATCTTCATCGATGGTTTCACCGGCGGTCGTATGCCGCCGAAAGAGTCGATTCGCGAAGTGCGCATCAACCAGAATCCGTTCAATGCTGAGAACAACAGTATCGGTTTCGGCAACATCGAGATCTTGACCAAACCCGGCGCCGACAAACTTCGCGGCAGCACGTTCTTCAATTTCAACGACGAGAGTCTGAACTCGCGTAATCCCTTTGCGCCGAGTCGCGCGCCGTTCCAGGTGCGTTACTTCGGCGGCAGCTTGAGTGGACCAGTCAAACGCAGCAAGTCGTCGTTCTTCATCGACTTCCAACGCCGCCTGGTCGACGACAATGCGATCATCAACGCGCGAGTCCTGAACTCAGCGCTGGTCGAGAATCCTTTCAACGTAGTGTTGCTCACTCCGAATCGCTATTTCTCGTTCAGCCCGAGATTCGATTACCAGTTGAATCCAGCCAACACGCTCGTGATGCGCTATTCCTACTCGCGAAGCAAAGCGGAGAACATCGGCGCGTCAGATTTCTCTCTGCCTGAACGAGCGTTCGACCGGTCGAACAACACGCAGACCGTTCAGATTACAGAGACCGCGATTCTCAGTCCGGTGTTGATGAACGAGACGCGTTTTCAGTACATCAGAAATCGTTCACAGCAGGATGGCAACAACACGATTTCGACGACTGTGGTCCAGGAAGCTTTTACTTCGGGCGGTTCGCAAGTCGGGCAGGCTCATACCGACGACGATCGCTGGGAGTTGCAGAATTATTCGACGTGGACCAAGGGCCGTCACATCCTGCGTTTCGGACTGCGACTGCGCGGCGTGAAGATCACTGACTTCTCACCGCAGAACTTTGGCGGCACGTTCACTTTCTCCGGCGGCGACGCGCCACTGCTCGACGCGAACAATCAGATCGTGCTCGACGGGCAAGGCCATCCGGTGTTTGGTCCAATTACGAGTCTCGAGCGTTTTCGACGCACACTGCTGTTTCAGGGTAATCCGAATATGCGCGAGCTTGGCGGCGGTGTGACGCAGTTTTCGATCGCCGGTGGAAATCCGGAAGCGAGCGTCAGCCAAACTGATCTCGGTGCGTTTCTCCAGGACGAGTGGCGTCTTCGTCCAAATCTGACGTTCACGCTGGGCCTGCGTTACGAGCGCCAGACAAACATCAGCAGCAATTACAACTTCGCGCCGCGTTTGTTTTTTGCTTGGGCGCCGGGCGGTACGAGCGTCGGCGCCGGACCGGGCGCGCCGCCGAGCTCGTCTTCGCCGAAGATGGTGATCCGTGGCGGGATGGGCGTGTTCTACGATCGTTTTGGCGAACGCGCGACCTTGCTTGCGAATCGTTTCAACGGCACGAATCAACACGATTTCAGAGTCTTCGATCCGGCTGTGCTCGATCAATCGACGTTCGCGTTCAACGGCGACGCTTCGAATGTGCCGACTGTGGCATCACTCGCTGCGTTTGCGTCGCCCCAGATCGTGCGACGCATCGCGCCGGACTTTCAGGCGCCGACATTTGTCATGACGGCCGTAAACATTGAACGTCAGTTGCCGGCGAAGTTCACCTTGTTCGCAGTTGCTTTTAACTATCGTGGCAAGCATTTGCTGCGCGTGCGCAACATCAACGCCCCGCTACCGGGAACGTACGACCCGTCAAATCCTGACAGCGCAGTCAGGCCGCTGGGAAACATCGGCGATATCTATTACTACGAGTCGAGCGCAACTTTTAACGACTATCGCTTCTTCGGCGGCATTCGCAGACAGATGAGCAAAGGCTTTTCGTTGTTCGCAAACTTCGGCGGCGGCAAAGGCAAGACGGATACGGATTGTATCTTCGGATCGATTGCGAACTGTTTTCCGGCAGACACTTACGACTTGACTGCGGAGTATTCGCGTGTTGCATTTATTCCGAGCGGCAGCTTCTTCGCCGGTGGGACGATGATCCTGCCGCGGTTGAAAGTGAATCTGAATCCGTTCGTCGTGTTCTCAACCGGGAGGCCTTTTAATATTGTCACCGGACGCGATACCAACGGTGATGGTTTGTTCACTGAGCGGCCGTCGTTCGCAACGGCGCAAACTGATCCGGCAAATCTGAGGCAAACTCGTTTTGGTGATTTTGATTTGGCGCCGGCGCCAGGACAGGCGTTGATTCCACGCAACTACAGTCTGGGTCCGAGTTACTTCTCAGTCAACCTTGGAATAAGTCGATCGCTTTCGTTTGGCAACGTTCCCGCGCCGCCGGCAGCAGCCGCAAAGCCCGCGGGCGCAGCGCCTGCGCCCGCGCCATCGGGAGCGAATAAACCTGCCAGTGGTCCAGCTCCCGAAAAGCGATATACGGTTACGTTCTCTGTCAACATTCAGAACCTGCTCAACAAAACCAACTTGTCGCAACCGATTGGCAATCTCAGTTCGCCGCAGTTTGGTGAATCGATCTCGTCTGCGGGAAGTTTTGGTTTTGGTCCAAGCGGCAGTGCTGCCGCGGGAAACCGCCGTATTCAGATCCAGGTGCGGTTTGGTTTTTAGCCGCGGATTACACAGACAACGCGGATCAGGATTGTTTAAGTTTTTCTGCTTTAGCGCGGAGGCGTTCTTCCAGTTTTCGGAGTTCCGGAGTGAGTTCAGGGCCGAAATCTTCTGCCTCGAAGATTGGATGGATGGCGATTTCGCCTTCCATATCCGGTCTTTCGGGATCGTTCGGTATCCGCTTCGCCCACTCGAGCGCTTCTTCCATCGAATTCACTTTCCAGATCCAGAACCCGGCGATAAGCTCGCGCGTTTCCGCGAATGGACCATCCGTCACGATTCGTTTGCCGCCGGAAAACTTGATTCGCTTTGCCTTCGATGACGGGTGCAGTCCTTCACCCGCCAGCATGATTCCGGCGTTCACCAACTCTTCGTTGAACTTACCCATCGCGTTGAGCAACTTCTCGCTCGGCATGATTCCCGCTTCTGATTCCTTGTTCGCTTTGATAATGACCATCACTCGCATCTTAATATCTCCTTAATTTTTCGAATTAGAGCTTGTTTTTTTCGCCCTTTCAACTATTAATCGAATGAGCCGCCGCGAATTCGACAACCGGGCAAAGAAATTTTTTGTTTCGGAATGGTAACATTCACGGGCGATGATCATTCACCTGGTTGACGGGACCTACGAACTGTTTCGTCACTTCTACGGAATTCGCCGATTCAAGAAGACCGATCCGCCACTTGGCGCCGTGTCAGGCGTGTTGAGCACAGTGGTTCAGTTGCTTGATGAAGGCGGCACACACGTCGGCGTCGCGACCGACCACATCATCGAATCGTTTCGCAACACGATGTGGGCCGGTTACAAAACAGGCGCGGGCGTCGAACGCGCGCTGAAGGCGCAGTTTGAACCGCTCGAAGAAGCGTTGGCGGCGATGGGCGTAGCCGTTTGGCCCATGATCGAATTGGAGGCGGACGACGCACTTGCATCTGCGGCTCACCTCGCCGCGCGGGATCGTCGCGTCGAGAAGATCTGTATCTGGACACCCGATAAAGATCTGGCGCAATGCGTGGTTGATGATCGTGTGGTACAAGTGGACCGGCGCAGTGGAGCGATTCGCGATGCGGAAGGAGTGCGAGCGAAGTTTGGCGTGGCGCCGGAGTTTATTCCTGACTATCTCGCGCTGGTGGGCGACGCGGCTGATGGTTATCCGGGCATCTCGGGCTGTGGTCCAAAGACGGCGGCGCAACTCATCAACCGTTATGGTCCATTGGAAGAGTTTCCATCCACGGCTTTGAACGATCAGAATCGCACGCTCGCACTGCTCTTTAAGGATCTCGCGACGTTGCGCACCGACGCGTCGCTTTTCAAAAACGTTGATGAACTCGAATGGCGTGGAACGACGCCCGCGTTCGCAGCGGTTGCAGAAAAGATCGGCAACGCGAGCCTGGTTAAAAGAGTACGGAAATTAGAGAAACGATGACGACTGCTGCGACAGCCGAAGCTCCGGCAACTGAAGTCACTGCGGTGGATGCTGCGAAGCCGCGTTACGATCGTTCGATCGTTGATGGACCACTGCGTCCGGCAGTTTGGAAGATCGCGTGGCCGACGATGCTCACGAACGCGATCGGCGGACTGCAGGGCATGGTGGACCATGCTCTCGTCGGTAATCTCGTCGGCTACAAGGGGAATGCAGCGATCGGAGTAAGCTGGCAAATTTTTCTGGTCGTGATCGTCTTCATCTCGTCACTATTTACCGGCATGAGCGTTCTCGTGGCTCGTTTTGCCGGCGCGGGCGACGAAGAAAAAGTCAATCGCACGGTCTACCAGGCATTTCTCACAGCGATATTCATCGCCGTCGGAATCATGGCGCCGATCGGTTATCTCCTGTCACCCGCGTTGCTGAATCTCGTGCATGCAGCTCCGGAAGTTAAAGCCGAAGCACTGCCGTTTCTGCGCATCATGTTTGTGTTCAGCAGCGGCATGATGGTGTTCTTCATGTTCAGCGGTGCTTTACGTTCTGCCGGTGACGCACGAACGCCGATGATGCTGGGCATTACGATGACAGTGCTCAACCTCGTCCTTAACATCCTGCTGATCCGCGGTCTTGGTCCGATTCCCGCTTTCGGTACGAAGGGCGCCGCGATGGGAACGTGTATCGCATCGGGGTTGATCGCGGTCTATGCGCTGTCGCGAATGTGGGCAGGCTCGTGGGTGATCTCGATTCCGCGCGGCGGTGGTTATGGACCAAACTGGTCCACCATCAGATTGATCTTCAAGTTTGGACTGCCGACTGGTATCCAGGGGATCGCGATGAACATCGGCGGCGTGTTTATGCTTTCGTTCATCGGATCGCTGGCGCAAAGTGCTGCGGCTCAAGGCGCGTTTGCGGTTTCTTACACCGAGCTCTTCTCGCTCATTACGTGGACGTCAGTCGGTTTGATGGGAGCAGCAGCGGCGGTGGCAGGTCAGAATCTTGGCGCGGGTAAACCCGACCGCGCGAACGCCGCCGTACACGTAGCGGCGCAGTTTGGATTGGGAGGCGCTGCGTTCATCGGGATCTTCTTTCTGTTCTTGCCACGGCAACTGTTGGCGATCTTCGGAATGCACGATCCGGCGGTAGTCGAGATCGGTGTGCAACTGCTGCGCGTGTTGAGCGTGTCAGGGCTGTTTATCGCCGTCGCCTTGACTTACACAGGTGGACTACAAGGAACCGGCGACACGCGCAGCCCACTCTACATCTCGATCATCTCGCAGATGATCGTGCCGCTCGGAATCTGCTTCGTGATTCAACAGACGAGTAAACTCGATCCGATCGACATCTGGCTGGCGATCCTCGCCGGACATGCGACGCGTTGTGCGCTGAGTGTCATTCGGTTCAGGCAAGGGAAGTGGAGAACAATTGCAGTCGAGTAAGAAACTATTTTCTCGCGCCTAAACTCTTCTTAAGGATTTGAACGAGGTCAACCACCTTGTGATCCGTGTCGGCCTCTTCTTCGACTTTCACGACATTCGCGCGGTTCGCTTGTTTCTTCTTCACGAGTTTCAAAAGCGAATCCGTCTGCTTGTCGGCGAGTTTGGTCGGCGAGAACTGTTTCTTCGATTTGCCGGCGATCAGCTTTTCAAACTTATGAACTGTCGCTTTCGGAGCTTCTTTCTTCTTCGGCAATCCGACGTCTGACGGCGAGCGCAACTCGTCCGCGAAGCGCATCGTCTCCGCTCTCAAGATCCCTTTTTCCGAGAAGATCGATACCAGGTACTCCTTGCCGCGCATGACAAAAGTCGCAATGCCTGCGAGCTCGCTCTTTTCCATCGTTTCGGCGAGCAGTTTGTAAGCTTTTTGCGAACCCGCTGCCGGCGTCAGAAAGTAACCACGCTCAAAATAAAGCGGCGGAATCGACTCAGCCGGCACGAACTGCTTGAGATCGATGTCGCGAGTTTTCTCGGGCGCGAGCCGTTCCAACTCCTCGTCAGTCACGATCACATACTTCTCATCCGCGATCTCATAGCCACGCACCGTTTCATCTGCATCGAGATCCTTACCAGTCTTCTCCGCGTAATATTTGCGCGCGAGTGGCTGCCCGTCTGGTCCAAGCATGCGAAGCGAAGCGCGATTAGACCGTGATGCCGGAAACAAACTCACCGGCACACTCACGAGCCCGAATGTCAGCGTTCCGGACCAAAACGGCCGACCGCCGGCATTCTCCTCGTCGGGCTCCGCAGTTTTGCGTGTGGTCCTAGGCAGCGCGTTTCTCCTTCTTTCTCAACGACTCGATACTCTTCGCGAGCACGCTGTCGAGCGCAGTCGTCTTCGGTTTAGTTTTGACCGCCTTCAATCGCGGCGCATGCCCCTTCGCTTTCTTCTCGATAAACTCCATCACGCGTGCGCGATACTCGTCTTTGTATTCCGCCGGATTGAACTCGCCCTTCAACATCTCGACGAGCTGCTTCGCCATCGCCAACTCTTTCTGCGTCGGCGCGGCGCCCGATGGCTTCGACAAATCATCAGCGAGGATCACTTCATTTGCATCGCGCAACGTAAACAGGAACAGATAATCGTCGACTGCGCGCAGCGCGCCCGCGTAGTACTTGTTGCGCATCACCCAGTGCGCGATTCCTTCACTCTCTTTGTTTTCGAGCGCCTCAACCAGCGCGAAATAATCTTTCTCGTCGCCGTCTGGTCCAAGGTAGTACGGCCGCTCATACCACTGCTGGCTGATCTTCGTTTGCGGCACAAACTCGACGATTTCGATGTCGCGAG
>Ga0126376_10000076_pt1 | contig 40307 bp, 30 predicted proteins | sample PanSoiMetPlot_15_FD_92760 | JGI IMG/M metagenome (GOLD analysis project Ga0126376, IMG submission 92760) | Tropical forest soil microbial communities from Panama - MetaG Plot_15 | ecosystem: Environmental > Terrestrial > Soil > Tropical forest > Bulk soil | place: Panama | collected 2016-02-17 | reverse complement strand
CTTCAACATCTTCAATCACCCAAACTTCTCCAACCCGCTGTTGCCGAGCTTCGCCGCCGACATCACGTCGTCGATCGATCCGGTAACCGGACGCGGCACGGGCTTCCTGCCGATCACCGTCACCCCCGACGTCGGCATCGGCAACCCATTCCTCGGCGGCGGTGGACCAAGGAATATTCAGTTAGCGCTGAAGTTGATTTTCTAAGCCAGAGGCGATGCGCAGTAACGCCGAAGGCGTTGGCTAATTACAGCCCAGGGTTGGAGCGCAGCGACAACCCTGGGTTAAGCCCACCACATTTAATGACCAACCCTGAAAGGGTTCATCGCGCGGTGAACCCTTTCAGGGTTTAGTTGTTCGCTAAATATTCTTACCCAGAGTTGTCGCTACGCTCCAACTCTGGGCTGAAATTAGCGAACGCCTTCGGCGTTATTAGTCAGACGGAGGAATGCTTCTTCGAGAGTCTCCTGGGTGGGGCTTAGCTCGAAGACCTTGATGCCGTGACCGACTAAGAGGGCGTTCACGGCAGGGATACTTTCGACATCAGCATCGATGTGCAAAAACGAATTGCCGTTGCGGCTGACCTTCACACCGGATTCTTTGGTCAACAACTCGAAAGCGCGGGACAGGTCGTCGACGCGGACTTTGTACAGTTTCGTGCGTGCTACCAGTGCCTCTGGTCCACCTTCATAAAGCAAGCGACCTTCGTGAATGATGCCAACGCGGTTACACAGTTGTTCGATTTCCGAGAGTAGATGACTCGAGAGCAGCACGGTCAGCCTGAAATCATCTCGCAGGCGACGAATCAGGTTGCGCGTTTGTTGTATACCTTGCGGATCGAGACCGTTCGTAGGTTCGTCGAGAATGATGAGGTCCGGCGTCGGTAAAAGAGCCTGCGCAATTCCGAGACGCTGGCGCATTCCATACGAATAAACCTTCACCGGATCTCGCGCGCGGTCGCGCAGCTCCACGATTTCGAGCACCTCTTCCACGCGCTTCTTCAGAACACCACCAGACAGCGAAGCCAACAACTGCAAATTCCTGCGCCCGGAAAAATTCTCATAAAACGCCGGCGTCTCGATGATCGCACCAACACGCGAGCGTGCCCGCAGATACTCCCAATTCGATCCGCGCACCGGAAACTTGATCACGCCGGACGTAGGCCTGACCAGGCCCAACAACATTCGCAAGGTCGTCGACTTCCCCGCTCCGTTCGGACCAAGAAAACCGTAGATGTCGCCTCGCTCCACACGCATCGTCAGGCGATCAACCGCCGTGCGAGCGCCAAAACGCTTCGTCACTGTTTCGGTCTGTAGTGCTATCTCTGACATTTCAGAAGCCTACTTCCACCAGCAACGGCCAGTGGTCCATGCGTCCGACGGCGGCATTACGCAGGACCTCGACACGCCCCACTCGATTGAGATCCGGTGGTCCAAAAATGTAATCGATGCGGCGATCGTTGATTGCCGTGTCGCCCGCCCCGCGTCCGAGATCGCGAAAGCTGCGCAGGATGTGACTGTACGATTCACTGTCGTGTTTCAAATTATCGGTGTAGAGATTGCTTTCATTGGCCGCTTTGAGCTCGAAGTTGAAATCACCGGCGATGAAGATGGGAGTCGATTGCGCGCGCTGCTGTGCCCAATCGATCAACTCCTCTGTGTACGCGCGGCGTCGAGCGGCATTGAAGGCATCCGCGTGAGCACTCAGGAGCACAACCTCAGGCGAGTCGCGGCGCGATCGGAACGAAGCGGCAAGCGCATACCGATTGCGCGCTGAAACTGGCGTAAACGTCGCTCTGGTATCCTTAACCAGAACAGCTTCAAAACGATCTCCGCTCCCTTGCTGCGCTACTGCGCCGCGATACCTACCTTTCAGCAACCCAAGCAAAGTTTTTAACTGCGCATCGCCCGTCAATTCCTGCAAAGCAACTGCGTCAGGATCTTCACGCAGGATCACATCCGCAACTGCGGGCAAATCTTTGTCGTGCGCGCGTGTGTCGTCTTCAAGTTCCGCATAACCGATGTTCCACGTGAGCAGACGCAAAGAACCCTGCGGCGTCCTCGACGTTGAATTCGGCTCCTCAGACTTACTCGGCTCGGCAAAGTAAACCGCGCCGGCGATCATGAGACAGAAAAGGAGCAGAAGGATCAGTTTCACCCACATGTCACGTAACGATATCCTTCCGCTCGAAGATCACGACGGTCGCCAGCAACAACCCGGCTGTATACGCGCCGCAGACGCTGGCGTAATGCCAAAGACTCTGCCAGGGGATCTCAGGCTTGAACACGTCGCGCCAGAAGTCCATGTCGGTGGTAAAGAAATAAGGCCGCAAGTGCTCGAAGAACTCCACACGCCCAACGATGTAAAGAGTTAAATACGCAGCGATGGTCATGACGGTCGCTTGTACCGGCGAGTCGAAGATGACTGAACATAGCAACGCGAGTGCAGCGATAACGAGCAGCGCCCAGGTGCCTGACAGTGCGGCGTAGCCGAAACGCATGAGGGCATCGTCGCGCATGATCTTTCCGGGCGCGTCGACGAGGTTGAGTGGTCCAGGATAGAGCTCGAGGTTGCCCCAGCCAACGAAGATCAAGCCGACTACCAAGTTCAAGCCAATGAAGAACGTCAACAACAGACCGGCATGCAGCGCGGTCACGAGAAACTTCGAAAGCACTAGCGAGGCGCGTGAGATTGGACGCGTACAGATCATGCGGAGAGTGCCTGTCCGCGCTTCACCTGCGATCTGCGAGCCGGCACTCATCGACACAAAAATCGGCAGCAGTAAGGTAAAAGAAAAGAGCAGTGAGTAGAGCGCGAACGTCAGTCCATTGAAATATTGCTTCGATTCGTACGTATATTTGAACTGCTCGACCGCCTCGCCCCCGGTTTTGCGTGCGGCGTAAGTGTAGAAACCCCACAGCATCAGCACCACGAACCCGATTAGGACAATGAAAGACAGATAGAAGCTCCGGGCGCGAAACAGTTTTTCGAGTTCCAGCTTTAGTAATGTGAACATAGGTCTTCCCAGTGAATTACGTGCTCAGCGAGTCTGCTGTTCAGGATATTAACGAGCAAAGTGTAGAGCAACCGGACTACCCACAGTCGGGGTTGTAGGAGAGTCGGGTCAGTACCGAAACGCGGTAGCGTCGGGTCAAATCCCCGGGCGACCCGGCGCTACCGCGTTTCGGTACTGACCCGACATGTTGCGAATACTGAGGTTGCTTTGCTACAAGAACGCGGAAAGATGCGACCCAACCGCAGCATTGACATCAAAACTGCCATTGCCCTTGTGCTGCTGGGGAGTATTTCGGTTGCGCTCTATCGAGCCGGACTTACAGCGAACGGCGTTAGCGGCATCCGCCTTTTCATGAAGGTCGCGTTCATCCAGTCAGCGATCTATCTGCTTGCGGCATGGATTGTCATTCGCGCTCGTTCCTCGAACCCAACGCTTCTCATAGCGATCGCATTCGCGGTGCTCTTCCGTCTGAGCATACTCTTTGCGCCGCCATATCTTTCAGACGACATCTATCGATACGTTTGGGATGGCCGCGTCCAGGCCGCGGGTATCAATCCTTATCGATATATTCCCGCCGCGCCCGAACTGGTCCAACTACGTGATGACACCATTTATCCAAAAATAAATCGACGCGATTACGCTCACACCATCTATCCGCCAGCCGCTCAACTGGTTTTCCTGCTCACGACACGAATCAGCGAGAGCGTCGTCTGGATGAAAGTCACCATGGTCGGTTTCGAGATGGTCGCGATCTGGGCCATCGCCCAGTTGCTTACCTTACTCAGGCGGCCACGACAACTTCTCTTGCTCTACGCATGGCACCCACTGGTTGTTTGGGAGTTCGCAGGCAGCGGACACCTCGACGCGATTTTAATTTGTTTTACGGCGCTGGCTTTTCTCGCGTGGCAAAAGAAATCTGATCTGGGCGCGGGCTTCCTGCTCGCTTGTGCGACACTGACCAAACTCTTCCCAATCGTTCTCATTCCTGCGCTGTTCAAACAAGGACGCTGGAAAATTGTTCCGGTTTTTGTGATGACAATCGTCCTTGGTTATCTCGCTTATCTCAGCGTCGGCCCAACCGCCGTCTTCGGTTCGATGCCTGAATACACACAGGAAATGGGAGTAATTAGCGGGCGACAGTTCTACGCGTTGAGCGTGGCACACAAGTTATTCGGATGGGAATTGCCATCGCTCGCTTACATGGTTGCCGCAGTGTTTGTTATGTCAGCGATCGCGCTCTGGGTGCTTGCAAGAAGAACGCAAGCGGAAGACAAGCTGAAACACGCGATGGTCTTAGCCACTGCAACCACGGTGCTGTTCGCTCCGCATTTCTCCTGGTACTTCTGCTGGCTGATCTTCTTCCTGTGCTTTACACCACGGCTGGCAGTTTTTTACTTGACGATCGCAAACCTTTTCCTTTACGCAACCTGGTTAGGCGACTCACCGGACGAAATGTTTGTGATCAACTCCGTGATTTATCTGCCTGCGTTGTTGCTCGCAATCGTCGAATGGCTTTGGCGACGCTCCGCGGTTCAAGCAGTCAGGCCGCAGCCTGAATTTTGAGCAAAGCTGAGGGCGGCCTGATGGACCGCCCTCGAATAAAGTTACACAATTGAACGCCTCTTTACACCGGAGAAAGGGCAGCGCATTGTGTCGTGAGGTCAGTGATGTTATCCGGATTCTGGTTGGTAATCGTCGCGGTTGTACCGTCGAACTTCGTAATGCTTATCGTGAATGGTTCGTTGTAGGACTTCGCGCGATCCTGGAGAACGCTGAGCGCAACCGCCTCGCCCAACAGTATTCCCCAGTAGTTGGAACTGCGGAAGTGTATTCCGGCATGGACTCCGTGGCCAAAGGGAATATTGAAGGCCAACTTGCTCAATTCCCCGTTGATGTCCAACATGTCTGTGTCTGCACCGGTATAGTTTACGAGAGAGAGACCATCCGTAGTCGGTTGTTTCACATCTGATCCGGCGGCGAGAAGCAACGGCCGAATCTTCTTGCTGCCATCAAAGAAGAACTTCAGTGCCGTAATACATGCTCCGGCAACAGTTGCGTGGCCTCCCGTATAGCACGGGTGAGTCGGCGAACCCTCTGGAAATGCCTGGGGCATCAAGTGACTGCCAAATGTCGCCAGGATCTTTGGCAGCACCGCTGAGGTAAGCACGTCGGAGTGCAATGCATTGGAAGCCTGAGGAACCGGCGTACTGTGGATGCGCCTCGCTTCGAGCAGCGCCCCGTACTCCTCTGGCCGCAAACGCAAATCAGCGACCCACTTCCGGAACCATGAGGCTTTGAGCGCTCGGGTGGCCATTTCCGCCGGTGTCGCCGCACTATCAGGTCCACCGAAAGTGCCAAAAGCCTTTTGAGTGCTGGAGGTGTTGTACGGATTACTCGGGTTGGGTGGTGCCTTTATTCCGCCAAGCACGAGGAAAGCTACAAAATATGCTTGAAAGAGCACATCCACGCGCGTATAGGCAGTGAAGTCACGACCGTTTCGGATGAATCGAAATGTTGGATCCACGAGCGGTTCGCCTGACGATCCACCGTTCTGCACGGCTTGATAACTGGTGACATCAGTCAAAAACGCCTGGTTGGGAAGAAACGTTTGGTATCTCTGGGTAAGCTGCTGGGCGCCATAAAATGTCGGCTGGAGCAGGAACTGTGAAACATATGGTCCCTTGACGTTGCCGTCGCCCACAAACACCTGGCCGCGGAACAGGTTTTGTGCGGTGATCGGGCGCGGCCACTGATTCGCTCCCCCGCCTTGAATAAACGATCGGGAGTTCAAGTCCGCGACCGCTTGAGCTACAGTCGGGTCCGAACCGTATTCGGTGAAGGGCACGTCGCGTAGCAGGGATGCCCAGTAATGCTCAACCTCTTCGGTTGCTGTTTGTGCACTGGAAACACTTGGTGCCGGTGGCGGAATAGTGAAAGCATGAGAATCCAGGCCTTCCAGATCGAATGCAAAGGCACCGGCCGGACCATTCTCCTTCGAATTGGGACCACCGCCTGGTGTTCCCACAATCACATTTTGCAGACCGGCGAAGGTCTCGCTCGTAAGCGCATTGATGAAACTCTGGTAGGAAGCCGCGTTTGGCACGCCGAGGCCGTCGTGACGAAGCGCCTTGCTGTAATTGGCGCTGAAGTCGGTGAACGTTGTTAAGTCGCCATTGTCAGGCACTTCAGTGCTGTTGAGTTTGTCGTTGATGGCTGTGTTTCTGCGGTAGATGAAACTGTCGTTGGTACGCTTGTTGGCCTGGTAGTTGATTGACGATGCTTCGACTACTGAACCGGAACCGCCAAGCAGCGGTTTGAGTGGGATCGTGGCCGTGACGGCTGCCACCGTTGCGGCGCTTTTTACAAATCTTCTTCTGCTCAGGTTTGATTTCGAGGTAGTTGGATCTTTCTTTTTTCTGTCCATTTCTTGCTCCCTTGCATGCTCGAACGACGATGGTGGGCAAGTGCTCTGATTTGATCGCGCGCGCTGAGAACGTCCAGACGACGTGGGTATCGTCAGAAGCAAATGCATTAATTCAGACAGACGTATAGGTACGAATCAGAACAGACGCGCGGTGTACTATTCTGAAGAGAGTAACGTTAGTTCCAGGGGACGAAATAGGTCTGTTTACGACCTCATGTCGTTATTTGAGAGATGTTGCAACGTCGGGAATTGCAGAAACAAAATTTGCGTTCTGAAACTTGTGCGAGGTTCGAAACGTTTGGGGGTTTAGAACGCGACATCTTTATCCAACTACGTTCGTTGGTCAATAATCCAATCGGTTTATTTTTATAACTTCGATCAGTCATTTTTACGGAGCGAGCAAGGAGTGGGATCGAAACGTCTTCTTATTTTCGTTGATGGAACAGCAGACGCGATGTTTGCGGTCGATACTGCGGGACGGATCAGCGCGTGGAACAGTGCTGCCGCGGAATTGTTTGAGCGCAGCGAGCAGGAAGTGTTAACTGTTCCGTGCCATGAAATTCTTCAGTGCTCTGATGACGATGAGATGTTCTGTCTCGAACAATGTGTAATTACGCGAGTGGCGCGGGATCATCAGCCACTTGCAAATTTCGATTTGCGATTGCAGACAAAGTCCGGCAAGCAGTGGTGTAACTTATCAACGCTCATCGCCAGTGACCCGGCCTCAGGATCGCGTCAAACTCTTTTCGTCGTGCGCCCGCGTGAGATGCGGAAGCGACTGGAACAGGCGTTGGGCGAGTTCGTGCGGACGTACAGCAGAAATGGTTCGGCTTCACCCGCTATCAACGTGCGACTAACCTCTCGAGAGATCGAAGTGTTGAGAAGTTTGGCGAAGGGTCACAGCACGAAGACGATAGCCAACCAACTCAACATCAGTTCGGCCACCGTCAACAACCACATCAAACACATCCTCACAAAATTCGACGTCCACACACGCCTGGAGGCGATACGTCACGCGGAAAGTGTCGGCGTGATTTGAGAGAACCTTGCTCTTGTTTACTTACGAATCAAATAACGCGACAAGCTTGTCGTGCATTTCCTGCTCACGGCCGGGCTGCGCGCCAAACCAGGCGCTTTTCACAATCCCGGCCTCGTCCACGTAGAGAACCGTCGGAGTGCCAGTTATTTTGAAAGGCGCCAAAGGACTTGTTTGTACGTTATCGATTGGCAGCTCAAGGTACTGGAGGTATTTGTGAGCTTCTTCAGGTGAATTTGGAAGCACGGCCACACACTTCACGTTTCGCTTCGACGCGTCCTCAATCAGTTGCCGGTACAAAGGAGCGCTTGAGGTGCAGTATGGACAGTCCTTCTTCAGAAAGAAGACCAGGCTCTTTTTATTCTGCGCCCAATCAATGTTTGGAATACTAATGCGTTCGCCTGCGTTAATTCGCGGCATTGCAGCGACATTCGCTTGCCCTGGAAACACAGTCCGTTTCACGAGGACACCGGCTACAACCAGAATCGCAAGCGCGATCGCAACTTGGGCCCCCAATTCAATGTTAGCTCTGAGGTTAGCTCGCATTTACTTTTCCCCGGTTTCTTTTATTTAGTTTCTTTGTCGTGAGATATCTAGTTCTTTGCCGTGACGCTTTCTGCCGGTTTTTCCAGAACAGCCCTTGCAATCGCGAGTGTCGCATAAGCACGTGCTGCTTCATATTTGAAGCTCTTCGCGAGTTCGAGGGAACGGAACAGGTCGTCCTGGGCCAGCACGCGCAGCACCCGTGAAAAATTAAAGTCTGCTTCCGGAAGGCGAACGAACCTGGTGCCGTTTCTCGTCACCAACATTGAGCCTTTCGGCGCTCGAATGTCATCGCCAGTGAAATCTTCGGCGGAATTTGCGGCTTTCACAGTTTTGTTCAAAACCTCCCAGGCGCGCGCGCGATCAACTGCGAGCAGTTGATTAGCGACGTTGAGCAACGCCAGAGTGGCATCGGGATCGCTGAGATCCATTCGCTCTGCTTCTTCGGTAGCTTGCTGGAGCAGTTCCAAAGCGTGTTCGCGCTCTGAGTCGAGCAGCAAACGTGCCGCTTGTGAGTAAGACCAGGACCTCTGGATATGGCTCAACTCTCCCGCTCTGGCAAGTTGGGCCACCTCGTCGGCCTTTTTTGTTCGAATGGCAAATTTGATCAACTCGACGTCGACGTAATTGCGCACCTGAGTTCGGAATTTCGCGTCGTCAATGGAGTCGGCAAACTCGCGAGCACGCTTGTTGCCGGTGACAGCCAGTTTCGCTGCCGCAGCCGCATAAATCTGATCACGTTCGGCGGACGATTTAGCCCGACCAAGCTGGTCATCAATGTCCGCGATTTGTCCGCCGTTGTTTTCGGGCTTGATGCCTTCCGTTAATAATGCTTCAGTGGCGTCGATGTTTCGGCCTTCTTTGGCAGTGAGTTGCGCACGAAGCGCTGTCGCGGTTTCGGGCGCATACTGTTCAAAGAGAGGGAGTAACCGCGTGATAACTTTCAATCTGCCTCGCCTTCCACACGACGTCATGTCTTGATCGGGCGGCGGCACAGGCCGCAGGAGCACACTACTAGCAACCTGCATGAAGCGAGCACGCAACGCCTTGTCGAGATTCGGCGTCACGGTTGGTTCTTCAGGTTGTGTCCACGTGCTATGACCATCGGGCCAGAACACTATGTAAAAACCCGGTGTGAAGACATACGACGACAATCCCGAAACTGTATTCGCATCGCTCGTCGGATCTATTTCGACGCGCCCGAGGAGTTCGGCGAATAATTTATCCGCCAGTGCAGCATCTCTTGTACGCAACTGTGAGAGGAAATCGATCGAACGGGCATTCACCTCCGAAAGCGCAGGGGTCGCAATCTCTCGTGCAGAAGCGACCTGATCATCCGCAAGTAATTTTTCTGCCACTAACAATCTCTTTAAACTGTTCTCGGGACCTGAAAAAACATTGCTCAAAGTTCCGGCATTTTGTTCGGTGTTTGTCTGGCGCTCGTCCTCGCTCGTCAGTTTTGCAAGGAGTTGTTCGCCAAATCTCTTGTCTCGACGGGAAACTAGACTCAAGACTTCGACACGAAGATCACGGCCACTCATCTTTCTCAGACCGATCACCATCGCAGGTGGATTGTCTTTGGTGTAGATCGTTGCGCCTGCTTCATCTCCCGTTTCGGCTGCATCCCAGGCGCGAGAAAATAGCGCCCGTGCAGTGATGTTGTCCGCATCCCAGAGAGTATCGGCAGCTCGCGCCAGCACTCTTGTCCTGAGCGCCAGATCCTTGTAGCTCCTCGCCTCTGTGGCGAGTGAAATCACCGCTGAAACAGCAAACACGCGCCGCTGCGTCTCCGCCGCATTGGCATCGATAAGGCGGTCCTGGTCTTTCCTGAGTTCTACCAGACCTCTGTTACGGCTCTCGCTCTGTGGCAGAACGGAACATGAAAGGACCAACAAACAAGCGACTGAACCAATGGTTCGCCACACTACTTCGCACTTCAGCAGGCGTTTGAATGTGCGCATGGTTTCCAAGCTCCGGTTTCTCCGAGTTGGTTTAGTCTGTCTTAATGTCAGCTATAAGACACTCGCCCTTTTGAGTTTGATAGAAGCGACTCCGGGCTTTGGGAGGGGCACTTGAGTTTCCGTGAGGCTTATAACACAACTGAGAGTACGATTTGAAGCGTTCCGAGATTCTTAGGTCGCCACGGCCTCGCAGAAGTGCCTCTATCCTTTTACATCTGGCTGGCGGTCGCGTCAACGCCTTTTCGCATTGGCGCGACCGTCAGGGGCGTTAGCCTGCCTCTAGCCTGGCCCCCCGGTTCCACAATCAGTGTTGCCAGTGGGACCGCTGCACTGCCAAGAACCGTCATCGAATGAACAACAATGATGACAATCGACGCAGCCTTGCTCGATATTCCATCCCCAGCATAAATCGTCACATATTGGCGCTGTACGGCCGCCGGCATGGCTGGGTGTAACCGCGAGAGCACTCAATAAGATGGCGAGGGCCAGGACACTACTGAGTAACCGAACGCGAGAAAGAGTTGAACGAATATTCTTCATTAAGATCCTCCTATGGCGGCCCGTAGGGACCGGTGAGTGACTGAGGAGCCAGTCAGAGGTTGAGGTCAACGCCACTGCATACCGACGTACTTCACACCTCACGCCAGAAGGGTGACGAGGTTATGTTCGCGAGTTGGTTTCAGTTAATTAGACTCTGATCCGAGATAGCCAACTCTTCTCAGACATTGCACTAGGGGGTGCGAATTGCATTTGGGCGATGGATGAGAGAGGAGTCATGGTGCCCCGAGTAGAGCCTACTGGTTATTGCTGAACTCAAATTCACCAGTTAGAGTAAACCGCGGCACTCTATGACCAATGCCTACAGATGTCAAGAAAATTTTGAAAAGAAGATCAAGAGCACGCGGGAAAGCTTCTGCCCCTTTTTTCCGCATGCTGCTAGAGACTATGTCTGAATCCGGCAGTTTTGTTTCGGAGCAAATAAAAGGGCGGAGCCGGGAGACTCCGCCCAAAGATCACTTCAACTGGTACTTCTCTAGAAGATGATCTTCAATCCCATCCTTGCCGTGCGGCGACCGCCGCTGACGAAGTCATAATTCAGAAATCGTCCCGCGGTGGTGTTCGTCACGTCCAGACCAGGAAGACCGGTCTGTTGCGGATGATTGAAAGCGTTGAACGACTCGAGTCGATATTCGATCTTCAGATTTTCTCCCAACCGGAAAACTTTGAAGAGACTCAAGTCGAAGTTCTGCACCGGATTCGATCGTTCGGTGTTGCGTCCGAGCGTTGCCGACCCGGGTTGAACGAGACTTGTGCCTGTTGCCGTCGGCACCTGAATTACGTAAACGTCGTTGGCGGTTACACAAGTCAGAGTGTCCGGATTTCGCAAGCCAGTGCCGCACGTTCCCACAGGAACAACCACAGCCCGCGTATTGTGCGGTGCATTCGGGTTACCCAGATTCGGACGGTCCGCTGTTGAAACGCCGTCGCCATTGCGGTCGAGTCCATTAATAATCGTGAAAGGCGCTCCCGATTGGAACGTGACGATGCCGTTCAGTTGCCAACCGCCAAGCAGTTTGCCGGCCCAGCCGTTGTTCTCCCGCAGCACCGGTAGATCCCAAACGAAGTTGGTGACAAAACGATGCCTGCGATCGTAATCAGACACGGCCCGGTCGAGTTGCAGCCCGCCCAGAAACGCCGGCACGGACGCGAGTGACGAGTTTGTCTGGCCCGTAGCAAAGACCTCGCTGATCTGGTCAATGTTCTTGGACCACGTGTATGACAGGCCGAGTTGAAGTCCGCGCGAGAGACGCTTATCGAGACGGAATTGCCCGGAGTGATAATCCGAATTCGCGCCGCTGGTGCGATAACGGCGAATACCCAACGCCGGGAACCGGCGCGCCCCAGTGGACGGATTGACGATCGGATTCAGATCCTCGGTAACGAATAACTTACGCCCTGCCGATCCGACGTACGACACCTCCATGATGAATCCGAAAGGCAACTCGCGCTGGATCCCCAGCGACCAACGCTGCGTGTACGGGTTGCGAATCTCAGGATTGAAAACAGAGGTCTGACTGTCAGTTGGACCAGGAGCTCGCGGCGTGGCCGGAATCGCGCCCGGGAAGAAAGTTGTCGATCCACGACCCGCGGCAGCGCCGATGGTCGTCGTTGCGGTGTTGTTTGGTGAATCTGCCGCGATGTTCGACAGCAGGTTGTTGAACCAGGTGTCGTAGCTGACCTGATAACCGGCGCGAATCACACCCTTTCCTTCCCCGAACAACCAGCCGAACGGTCCATGCGACACGTACGGTTGATACGCGAAGCCGACGATTGGTCCAAAGTTGTTCTTGTCAGTCTTGACTTTGTTCGGCACCAGAAACTGCGCCGGGTCGAAACCAGCAAACGCCGGGAACTTAAACGCATTGTTTGCCGGTTGTCCAAAATCCTCGTAGCGCACTCCCAGAGTCAGTGTCAGATGCTGCGTAGTTTTCCAGGTGTCCTGGATGAAATAACTCTTCCGCAAAAGGTTCGGTTTGTAGAACGGAATCCCAAAGTTAATGTTCGCAGTGCCATTCGCGCCACTGAAGTTGTCGATGAAGTTCGCGAACCCAGTGAACCCGCCGCCCGTTGCGAAAGCGAACGAACCACGCTCATTGAATGGCGGCCGCTGACGCGCTGTCTGTCGCAGGATCTCGAAGCCGCCGCGGAAGGTGTGTTCGTTCCACACTTTCGTCAGTGTGTCCTGGACCAGGAAGTTCTTGGCTCTGCGTCCCTGTGGCAAGTTAGTGGCGATACCGATGGTTGAAAGACCGCCGCTGCCGGCGAAACTGATTTGCGGCAGTGTGCGCGCGAGGCTGGATGCGTCGGTCGCGAATGGAAACTGAAAGTCGATCAGACCATACGGAGAAATACGCGCTTCGTTAGTGATGGACGAATTCACAATCCATGTGTGAGTGATCAGCAGGTTCCGTGATGGTCCAAGCACATCGGTCGTGAAGCCCGGATTGACCACGAACGACGACAGGTTCTGAATGAAGAAGTCGTTCGTATAACGGATACTGATCTTATGGTTTTCGTTGATACTGTGATCGGTGCGAATCACCCATTGCTTGTCATTCTGAAACTGCGGCAGCCCGACATTCGCCAAAGCCGTCTCGAGGTTTCCGCGAGCAACAGTTGCACCGAAGCCGTTTGGTCCAGTGCCGAGCGCGACGTTGACTGGATTCTGCGTCGGCACTCCGCGTACATCGCCAATCACCGACAGGTAGAGATCGACGCGCGGGTTCGTGCCCGCGGGGAAGAGTGTGCGCAGCAGATTCACGCCGGCCTGGGTCGGAACGCGCGGATTTTGCAGTGTGGTTGAGCGAAATCTATCCCACTGTATGCCGAAGAAGAACCAGTTTTTGTCTCTGCCGGCGAAGTGACTTGGGCCACCTTCGCCAAAACGTGGTAACGGCAGTGGTCCACCGATCGTGCCGCCGAAGATGTTCTCGGTAAAGACAGGTAGCTTCGTTAGACGCGTGATCGCCTTCTCGGTGCTGGTAAATGAGTTGAAGCGCTGCGACAGAATCAACCACTTGGCGCTGCCGTGATAATCATTCGTGCCGCTCTTCGTGACGAGATTGAACACGCCACCTCCGGCTCTGCCAAACTCAGCACTGAACAAACCGGTCTGTATCGAGACCTCGGCGATCGCGTCTTCGTTATTAATTTGGCTGGCTGGGCCTGTGACAGAAATGTCGTTGTTTTCGGTTCCGTCAATCAGGTAGTTGTTGCCACGCGGGCGCTGGCCGTTTATTGAAAACTGCGATGCGTTGCCGAACGTCGCACCTCCTGAAGCAGTCACGACACCGGGCAACAAGCGACCGAGGTCGTAAGGGTTGAGGTTCGTCGAGGGAAGACTGGCGACTTGCGCCTGATTGAAATTGCCGCCTTTGACCGGTTCACTCGTCTGTAGCAGTTCACCGGCTCCGGCAGCGACATTAACCACGATCTGCTCCGTTCCGACTTCCATCGGCGCATCGACTGTCGCGGTCTGGTTGGCCGAGACCCGGACCGAAGTAATCGTGAAACTTTTGAAGCCAGTGGCTTTCACCGTGACTTCATAGACACCTAAATCGACCGCATCGAAGCGATAGATTCCAGAGTCATTGGTTTTGGATACTCGAGTTTCGTTAGTTGCGAGTTTCTTTAGTTCGACATCTGCCCCGCTAATGACGGCACCATTCTGATCTGTCACGGTGCCGGCGACGGTGCCGCGGCTCGTCTGTGCCCAACTGAAATGAGCACAGGTCGTAATCAGAAAGACAGCACCGAAGGCGAGGAGAATAGATCTTGCGATATCTCTCATTTTGGGCTCCTCCGAATTTCGTTTGAAGTAACTGGTAGGGTGAGTGAATTATACAGGAACTTAGAGATAAAGCACGAAAAACCGGAGGGGGATCTGCCGCAAGAACACAAAAGTCACAAAAGAAATTTTGGAAGGAACGGCTGCTTGGAGGACCTGACTTGGTTGACATGATTTGCGCATCCGCGGTAATTCGTTGAGTGCATGAAGAGCAAATCAGGAGGATGCTCAGGGGGGCGGCTGGTTTCATAAGATAGGACTAGCGTTGCTTAAATCACCGGTCCTGCCTTTTGACTAACATTAATCTAATGATGACTGAGTTGACGATCGCGGAAGCTTCAGACCTGCTGCGCCACAAACAGATCTCGCCTGTCGATCTCACCAAAGCTTGTCTCGATCGTATCGAGCGACTCAATTCGGCAGTCAATGCCTTCATCACTATCATGCACGACAGCGCCCTCGCCGAGGCGCGCGCAGCGGAAGCTGAGATCAACGCCGGCAACTGGCGTGGACCATTGCACGGCATTCCGATTGGCTTAAAAGATCTGATCGACACGGCCGGCGTAAGAACAACATGCGGCAGCGCTCTGTTTGCAGATCGCGTTCCTGCTCATGACGCTGAGATCGTGCGTCACCTGAAGACTGCGGGCGCTGTGCTGATCGGTAAACAGAACTTGCAGGAGTTTGCTTACGGCGGCACTTCTACCTCGTCCTACTTCGGCCCGGTTCATAATCCGTGGGATCTCGAACGAATCGCCGGCGGATCTTCGGGGGGTTCCGCGGCCGCGGTCGCTACCGGCATGTGCTTCGGTGCGATCGGAACTGATACCGGCGGTTCGGTCCGCGAGCCAGCGGCATTCTGCGGCATCGTTGGTCTCAAGCCGACGTACGGTCGCGTCAGTACGCGTGGAGTGTTTCCGCTTTCGAGTTCACTGGACCACGTTGGTCCATTTTGTCGCACCGTCACTGATACAGCGTTGCTGCTGCAAGCGATCGCCGGGTACGACAAGTTCGATCCGTACAGCGTCGACTGGCCAATTGATTCATACACTGAAGTCTTGAAGACTAAACCGCGCATCGGCATCGTGCGCCGTCCGTTCTTTGACGCTCTCGATAGTGACATCGCTGCCGCTATCGATGAGGCGTTGAAACAGATCGCAAACATGGCCGTCGATGTTTTGGAAATCGAGTTGCCGCCAACGCCCGCTGCCGTACAGGGTCCGGAAGTCTACGCCGTTCACGCAAAATACTTCGCCGCATCGCCGGAGTTATACGGACGCTGGATCCAGGAGCGACTAAAACAGGCAGCGATGGTCGACACTATGGCTTACGTTGAAGCTCGACAACAGCTCGATCGCGTGCGATGTTCGATTCAAGACGTCTTTTCGGAAGTCGACTTCTTAATCACGCCAACCACGCCAGTACCGCCGATAACGATAGAAGAGGCGTTGCACATGTCGCCCGATCCGGCGGGTGAGTTGTGGCTGAGAAACACTCGCCCGTTCAACGCCTACGGTTTACCGACGATCTCGATTCCCTGCGGCTTTACTCGAGCGGGACTGCCAATCGGTTTGCAGATCGCAGGCGCACGCTTCGGCGAAGCACGCCTGTTGTCGTTCGCGTATGCCTTTGAACAATCGACCGCCTGGCATCAACGCACACCACCGTGCGTCAAGCAGCTGCAATAATGTCTTTTTCCTGGTCCTTCAGGATCGCCTGTCCTTTTGTTAACCACGCGACTCCGAACGCAACGATCGCAACCGTCTCGGGCCAGAAAATCGACCGCGTTGCGTCGATCGCTTTAATAGCCACAATCCCGATCAGCATGAGGACCATCACGATGCCGCAAGCAACGTAAATCTTGTTTCGCGATAGCTTTTGCTTCGTGAGATATGGCCGGCTGAGTTTCCGGAATCGAAAGATAGCCAGGTAACTGATGATCAGGAAGAACGCAGCCACCATGTAGATGTGAAAACCGAGTGGGCCATGGTTGCTGTAGCAGTTCGCTGAGAAGTCAAATTTCGCTTTGATTACCTCGTGATAATACGGCTCGGTCGGAAGTAATCCGATGCCGATGGCGCACAGGCCCGCGATGTTAGTCAAAATGTTGTCCTGCTTGTCTGGACCGCGGTAGCAGAACAGAAACACGCCGATCGCTGCCAGGATGCCCACGAAGACATCCCTCATGCTGGTGTAGTAATAAGCGCTGATTGAGTCGTTCGAAGGAATTTTCTCGAACAGCTTCGCGCCCCATCTGACGATTATCGGCATCAGCAGTCCGAGCCAGCCGATAGCCTTCCGAAGTGTGAAATACGAGATGACAAATTCATTGTCGAGCGGGGGTTGGGAGTTCATCTTTTCGTCTCCTTAGAGAGTGGGTCTCTAAGATATATGGGGATTTAGGTAAAGATGTTTCGCCCGAACTCTACTTCTTAAATAACTTCGCGAACGCGGCGCGGGCATCAGTCGGTGCGCCTGAGGAGGTTTGGCGCTCGACCACGGTGCGCGGCGCGAACAGTTCGCAAGTGTTGCGCGCGTTTTTGTTCACTATCTTCTTAGTGATTGGTTTACTGCATTCGAAGCGGGCGCTCGGATCGAAGTAGTTGCACTGACGACAACTGTGAAGCTCGGCGCGGCAGTTTGTGCAAGTGCTGTCGAAGGTGATGTTCGACGGCGCCTTTGCGCCACACGAAGCGCACTTCACTGTCTCTCCGAAGGCCATCATTCGAGGCGAGCGCGGGCCTTCCCGATCGCGAGGCTTTTGCTGCGCCTTCGGCTGTTGCGGCTCACGATCGTTGTCCATGTAGCCGCGTTGACGATATTTGCGATCGCTCATCTTTTTGCTCCCACTGAGTGATTGGACTTGCCTCGAATGATACGTGAAATTCCGACCGCGCGATAGTTTACAGAACATCTCTGCGGCCGCAGAGCAACCGTCTCCGTTCTTGATTTTATTCAGGCGTGGCTCTATCATCTGCCGCACCCAGAAGCAAGACAACCTCCCGTAAGTCTTCCTCCCAGTTTGTTCCCGACGAATCCTCCCAAGCTCGTACCCCGGGGTTCCAGGGTTTTGCCCAACGGACGCTCCCAATTCACAACTGCAACTTACACGTAACTCACTGGAGGGTTATATGAAGAAAACGCTTGCTCTGTTTGCTTTAGTAGCTATATCCGTGGCCGTTGTGGTCTTCACCGCAGCTCACGGCCAGAACAATGGTCTCGGCAAATTCCGCCGGCAGCGCGCTGACAAACGAATCAACAACCAATACATCGTGGTTCTCAAAGACGACGTCGCCGACGTTGATGCCGAGGCGCTTCGTCTCGCGCGCGATTTCGGCGGCGACCGCAACGGCGGCCATACCTATCACAAAGCCATCAAAGGTTTTTCAGTGCGGATGCCGGAACAACAAGCCGCCAGGCTCGCAAACGATCCGCGCGTCGATTATGTCGAGGAGGACGGCACAGTCAGTATCGACACCACTCAAACAGGCGCCACCTGGGGTCTCGATCGCATCGATCAAAGAGACCTTCCGCTCGACGGGAATTACACCTACAACGCCACCGGCTCAGGTGTGAAAGCCTACATTATCGACACCGGAATCCGCGCCACGCACACGCAATTCGCCGGACGCGTGATCTCAGGTTTCACCGCCATCAATGATGGCCTCGGCACGAACGACGGCAATGGTCACGGCACTCACGTGTCGGGCACCGTTGGCGGTTCGACTTACGGCGTCGCGAAGAACGTCACGCTCGTGGCGGTTCGCGTGCTCGACTCGAGCGGCAGCGGCACCAACTCTGGAGTTATTTCAGGCGTTGATTTCGTGACTTCAGATCACCAGGCGGGCCAACCGGCAGTTGCGAACATGAGTTTGGGCGGTGGTTTATCGTCAGCACTCGATACCGCAGTCGCCAACTCCATCGCCGATGGTGTGACTTACGCGATTGCAGCAGGAAACAGCAATGTCGATGCTTGCACCACATCCCCGGCGGACGTGGCGAGTGCGATCACAGTCGGCGCGACGACGAGCACCGACGCACGTTCGTCATTCTCAAACTTCGGTACCTGCCTCGACATCTTTGCGCCCGGTAGCAGCATCACGTCGTCATGGAACACGAGCGACACAGCGACGAACACGATCTCGGGTACGTCGATGGCGACACCGCACGTGACCGGTGTCGCGGCGCTGTTTCTGGAAACAAATCCGACTGCTTCACCGGCGACGGTTACGGCAGCGATCGTCAACGGCTCGACGCTGAATAAAGTAACGAGTGCCGGAACGGGTTCGCCGAACCGTCTGCTCTTCTCGCTGCTGACCGGTGCGCCGCCGCCGACGCCGACTCCAACGCCTGTACCCGGAGCCGAATTGCTGGTGAATCGTGGGTTCGAGTCGGGCAATGTTACGTGGGTGGCAACAGCGGGCGTGATCACAAACTCAACGGGGCAAACGCCTCGCACGGGTTCATGGTACGCATGGCTCGACGGCTACGGCACAACGCACACCGACACGCTTTATCAGCAGATCACGGTGCCGTCGAGTGCGACAAGCGTGACGTTGAGTTTCTGGTTGAAGATTAATACGGCTGAGACGACGACTACGACCCCGTTCGATACCTTGCAAGTACAGATTCGCAACTCGAGCAACACCGTGCTCTCGACGCTCGCAACGTATTCGAACCTGAACAAGACGACGGGTTACGTGCAGAAGACGTTCGACCTGACGTCGTTCAAGGGACAGACGATTCGGATCTACTTCCTTGGAACCGAAGACTCGTCGCTGCAAACGTCGTTCGTGATCGACGACACATCCTGCACGACACAGTAACACCGCGATTACGACTGTAGGGGCGGCACTCCGTGGCCGCCCCATTCGCGCGTTATACGGACGGTTGGGGCGGCCACAGAGGGCCGCCCCTACAATTACGCTCGTCGCTTGCGTGAGGATGATTTTTTGATTCGGCGTAGTTTGTTGATGCGATCCGCGTTGGCTGGCAGCGTTGAATTCTCCAACACCGCGTAATGAATCGCACCATCCTCACGCCGTTCCGCCAACAGAAACACGATCTTCTCGCCACTGAAATACTCTCGCTTGAACCCCGCCTCCGCGCCGTGGAAATACGTGAACACATCGCCCTTCTTAAACTTCCCCTTGAACGACTCGAGCACCACGGCGTTGATCTTCCAGTTCTCATACCCACCAACACGATTCGTGATCTCGGCGTCCTCAATCCGAACGTGTGCGACGATCGAAACTGATCTGTAATCGGCGCGCAGGTAACTCAGCGGCGGCCATTTGTCATCATCCTGCGCAAAAACACACGCAGGCAGGACCAAAAGAACAAGACAGGCTTTGAGTAATATGTTATCGACCATCGTGACTTACGGATAGATTGCCATCCTCGCTGAACGACTCAGCCCCAAAGAAGATTCGCTTGATATCCGGATGGCAAGACTGAATTCCCTTTTGCAATCGCCTGACACCTTTTCTCACCTCGAGCGCCGAGATGTGACCGTGAAAACGCAGCTCGATCGTCAACAACACTTCGTGTGGTCCAAGATACAACGTATAAAGCTCCCGCACACGCTCGATCGCGGGATCCGCTTCAACCAACTTCCGCACCGTCTTTAACGTCTCTTTATCAAGCCCCTCGCCGACGAGCAGGCCCTTGCTCTCATAGACCATCAACACAGCGACCCCGCACAACAACAGACCAATAACCACCGACGCAACACCATCGAGATAAGGCAGTCCGAGTTGCCGTCCCAGAAAGATCCCGACAAACGCGAACACGAGCCCGAGCAACGCGGTTGAATCTTCGAGCACCACGGTGAAGCTGGTCGGGTCTTTTGTTTCATGAATCGTTTGCAGCACACCGCGGCGACCGCGTTCAACGCTAAAGGCTTTCCACCCAGCCAGCCAACTTGTGCCCTCGAATACTGCTGCTATCCCGAGCACGGAATAACTCCAGACAGGATTATGAGTTTCAACGGGATGCGCGATGTGCAAGATGCCTTCGTAAATCGACATGCCGCCGCCGACAGCGAAGACGAGCACACCCACGACGAGCGTCCAGAAGTAGAGCTCATGCCCGTGTCCAAACGGATGATCCCTATCCGCCGGCTTCCGGCTTTTGAAGACACCGAGCAACATCAAGCCGCCATTGCCGGTATCGACCACCGAATGGATCGCTTCGGAGAGCATGGCCGCACTGCCGGTAAACGCAGCGGCAACAAACTTGGTCGCGGCAATCGCAAGGTTTCCGGCAATCGCCGCATAAATAGCGAGTTGTGACTTTGGTATTCCCTTTTTGGCGCCGCTCATGGTAGCCACGTGCGTGATGCAGGTTTAGAAGGATTCGGGTTCGGGCTCGAGGGCGAGTTGCTCGCTTTGGCGCACGACGCGGCGCATTAAGAGTGGCTTATCGAACATCTGCTCGAGACCGCGCACGATCGCGTATCTCGGATCGTCAGCGACTCGCACCGGCAGTTTAGTCTCATCGCGAACGTAGTCATCGATGCCGCCAAACAGCGCCCCGCCTCCGGTGAGGATGATTCCACGATCGTAAATGTCGCCCGCAACTTCAGGCGGCAACTCGCCCAAGGTCGCCCCTACCCCCGCCACAATTTGTCGAACGACTTCCTGTGCCACGGGATAAATCTCGCCGGCCGAGATCTCGATCGAGCGCGGCATTCGCGTCAACACGTCGCTGCCGTTGATCGGAATCTCGTGGGCCAGGTCAACGGGAACTGTCGCTGAAGCCAGTTCCAACTTGAGCCGTTCCGCCGTTCTGGCGCCGATGAGTAAGCCACGATGACGCCGCACGTGGTTGATAATTGCAGCGTCGATATTCGAACTTCCGATCCGGTCCGCACGTGCACGAACGATCTTGCCGCTCGCAACAATCGCAACGTTCGTCGTCCCACCACCGATATCCACGACTGCTGAAGCGTGCGGATCGCTGGCGCTGACGCCGCAACCAAGAGCCGCCGCCAAACCTTCTTCGATCATTCCAACGCGACCGACGCGGGCGTGCTGAGCAGCACTGAGCAACGCGCGTCGCTCAACCGGCGTGACATCCGAGAAGACACTCATCAAAGCGCGACGGCCAAAACTCGTGAGACCACCGCGCGCCTTGCGCACGAAATAAGCGAGCATCTCCTGCGTTCTTTCAAAGTCGGCCACGACCCCGTTGAGCATCGGCGCGATCACTGCCACGCCACGCGCCTCGCGTCCGTACTTCTGTCGCGCTTCGCGACCGATGTCAATCACCCCGCCCGTCGCAGTATCGACGGCAACGAGCGAAGGTTCGTCAACAACCACACCGCGCCCATGCACGGCAATGATCGTCGAAGCCGATCCCATGTCTATCGCCATGAAAGCCATGGCGTTTAAACTAAGCCACGAAAACGCACAAAACAAGTATAGGTCCGATATGTCCTATAGGACCTATTTAACTTTCATCACGACAAACGTCAGATCGTCATAAAGCGAGATGCCCGCGCACCACTCTTTGACACGTCGCGCGACTACATCCCGGATCTGCTCCGCCGACAGCGAGGCAATCGACTTCAACGTCTCCATCATCCTGCTCGTGCCAAACTCTTCGCCCTCGACGTTCAAAGCTTCAGTGAGGCCGTCGGTGTAGAGAAACAGCAGATCGTTCGATCTCATCTGCACCGTTTCTTGCTCGTAGGCAGCGTGTTCGAACGCGCCCGCCACGAGTCCACCGGAGGTCAACTGGCGAAACTCCGAACCATCGTCGGCACGAAGATAGACTGGCGGGTTGTGACCGGCGTTGACATAAGTGAGGCACTGCGTAGCCTGATCGAACATCGCATAGAAGAACGTCACATAGTGTTCGCCGTTGGTTGAATTGAACAGCAAACGATTCAACTTGCTCACTATCGACGACAGGTCTGAAATGACGGAACCGTTTCGCGCGGTCAGACTTCGCAGCGTCGCCTGAACGGTAGACATCAACAGAGCCGCCGGCATTCCCTTGCCCGCAACGTCGGCAATCGCGACGCCCAACTGGCTGTTGTCAAACTTGATGAAGTCGTAGTAATCGCCGCCGACCCCGCGCGCGGGTTCGCAGAACCCCGCGATCTCCATGCCGTTAGTCTTCGGAGCCTTCGACGGCAGCAGACGTTGCTGAACTTCCGCGGCGAGGGCGAGCTCGCGACGTAGCCGTTCCTGGAGCACCATGCGTTCCGTCAAGCGCGCGTTGTCGATAATCAACGCGAGTTGTCCGGCGATCGACATCAGCAGTTCGCGATCGGCGACTGAGTATTGAAACCCGCCGCGTCGCGGTCCGAACGAGAGTATTCCGACCAGCTCGTTTCTCTGCTTTATCTGGACCAGGATGGTCGACTTGATGGTGCGCAGCACCTCGTGTTCGCCGGCGCGCTCTTCACGTTGCGCAGAGTTGAGTGCACTGAGTGCCTGTGACCACGTCTCGATTTCGCGGGGCTCGATGACGAGAGGAGTCGAGAGATTCATCAGGCGGCGCACGACAAACGCGCGCTTGTTGAGTTGCAAACGTTTGCCGGTGAAGTCGGCTTCGTGAGTGCTTGCTACTACGCGAAGGTTGAAGTTGCCGGTCTTCTCGTCGCGGGTGAAGATCGCGGCGTTACTCGCATCGAGTGCGCGCCGGATTCTCTCCGCGAGATGTTGATAAAGATCGCCGATGGTGGCGACGTGCTGCGAGCCGGGTCCAAGATCGAAGAAGATCTTGCGTTCATCGTAAGGCGCGGGAGCGTAGTGACTCTCGATTCTCGGCAACAGGGAACGGCGGGCGATGACGTGAATAATAATGAACGCGGCGACCAGAACGAGAGAGACGACAGCGTCTGTACGCGGACCGAACGCATCGATAGCGCGCAGCCGGCTGCCTGAGAAGACCAGGAAATAAACTGCGGCGAATAGAATGAGCTCGGAGGTGTAGTAGATGCGGTGTAGGGTGAAGTGACCCTTGGATTTGCGCCACATACGGCGCGCCGCTTTGGTCGTTGGTAGCTGGACGCGCGGCAGGATCCTCATCATCTTCCAAATGCGGACAAAGTTTGACCTTCATTTGAAAGACACCGCCAACCGCCGTTATCTGACAAATCTCTGCGGCCCTCTGCGATCTCGGCGTCAAAGAGCGCCCATGAACGCAGAGACACGTAGAGGAACGCAGTGGTAGCATTCGGCGGTTGGTCCATAAAGGAGAGACTGATGAAATTTGCGAAGATTGTTTTTCTTGTTGCCGGTATCTACGGTTTGATCGTGCTGCTGCCTCAGTATTTTTTCGAGGAGCGCACCGGACATGATTATCCGCCGCCGATCACTCATCCCGAGTATTACTACGGCTTCATCGGCCTCGCCGTTGTCTGGCAAATTGTCTTCCTGATCCTGTCGCGCGATCCGGTGCGTTATCGTCCGTTGATGATTCCGTCGGTCCTCGAGAAGGCGGTGTTTGCGATACCGGCAGTCATCCTGTGGTTGCAGCATCGCATTCCCAGTCTCATATTTGGATTCGCCATGGTCGATGCGTTTTGGGGAGTGCTGTTTGTAATCGCATATCTGAAAACGAACGACGCTCGACCCTCTTGACCTCGTTTTCTCGCGTTAATAGTCGAGAGACGAATATGAGCGAGTGTCGTTATGCAACAGTGTCCTACATGCCGGCGCTTATTTGCCGACGCGAGCCTGAGGTTTTGTCGAATGGATGGCACGCGGCTGGTGAACAAGAGCGTGCCTGCGGATGAGGCATTGACGATTCGGTTTTCGGCGGGACAGTTGAAATCTCGCCACAAAAAGGCACAAAAGGCACATAGCAATGATTAATCAATCATTGCGCTTTGAGTCACGTAAATCGTTACTTCTGCCACACCGCTGTACACGCCGTCATTTGTTCCATAGCTAACTGACTTTTACGGGCTGTGGCTGCGGGCGCATGATTCCGAGCTTGCGCATGCGGTGATTGAGCGTGGTGCGATTGAGGCCGAGGCGAGCTGCGGCGCCGGTTGGACCACCGATTACCCACTTAGCGTCGTCCAGCACTTTGAGGATGTGATCGCGCTCGACGTGTTCGAGAGTGATGCCGCCGTTCGTATAGACAGCAGTTTTCGCCGGTTGTTTCAACTCCGTCAAAGGCACCTCCAACATCGATCCGCGCGAGAGAATTACGGCACGTTCAACTAAATTCTGCAGCTCACGAATGTTGCCGGGCCAGTGATAAGCAACGAGCGCCGCCATCGTTTCTTTTGGCACGCTCTCGATTTGCCTCCTCATCTGCTGCGCAAACTTGTTCGCGAAGAAGTGGACCAACAACGGAATGTCCTCCGGCCGTTCACGCAGTGGCGGCACGTTGATCGGAAAAACATTCAAACGGTAATACAGATCGCTGCGGAACTTCTTCTCTTCAACCATTTGCGCGAGGTCGGCATTTGTTGCCGCCACGACTCTCACGTCCACGCGCAAGGTGCGCGAACTCCCCAGGCGTTCGAACTCCTGTTCCTGAAGCACGCGCAACAGTTTCGACTGCAGATCCAGCGGGATGTCTTCGACTTCATCGAGAAAGATCGTTCCCTGGTGAGCGAGTTCAAAGCGGCCGATACGGCGATCGATCGCGCCGGTAAACGCGCCTTTCTCGTGACCGAACAACTCACTCTCAAGCAAGCCCGTCGGAATCGCGGCGCAGTTTACTTTGACCAACGTGCGCTCGTGACGTTCGCTCAAGTTGTGAATGGCGCGCGCGATCAGTTCCTTGCCCGTTCCGGTTTCGCCGTAGATCAGAACGGTCGAGCCAGTTGTCGCTACGGTCTGCACATTCTGCAACGCGCGCTTCAAAACGGAGCTGCTGCCGACAATCTCTTCGAAGTTGTACTCGCTGCGAATTTCCTCTTCGAGATAGAGTTTCTCTTTCTCGAGCTTGTTTTTCAGTGTCTCGATCTCGTTGTAAGCGAGCGCGTTCTCGACTGCGATCGCCACCTGGTTCGCGACCTGCTCAAACAGTTCCGCATCGTCTTGCGAGAAGGCGTGCGGCCGTGAGCTCTTGATCGCGAGCACACCCAACACGCGATCGCGAAAGATCAATGGAGAGGCACAACCTGACGCCAGTCCTTTGTGAGTTGCAGGATCGTAGTCAATTAAAGTCGTTTTCCGTGTCGTGAATGCTTCGCCGACCGGATTGCCTTCAAACGGAATGACTTTACCCGCGCCGCACGGACTCTCGTGGTCGGGAAAATCGAAGGCGGCCACGCGCAACTCGTTCGACGGTTCGTCGTAAAGCGTCAGTGCCGCAGCTTCATGCGGCATCACCGTGCTCAACGAACTGGAGATCGACTGTAGCAACTCCCGCAGATTGAGATTTGTGACGAGCGTGTTGTTCACGCGCAAAAGCAGTTCGGATCGGTCGCGCTCGTGCGCCAACTGTTCGCGATAAAATTGACTCTCAACCGCGACGGCGATCTGCGAAGTAACCAACTGCGCAAACTTCAGATCGAGCGAATCGTAGGCGCCGGCCTCCTCGTTCCATAAGTTCAACGTGCCGAGCTTTTGATGAACCGTGCTCAACGGCAGGCAACAAACCGACTTAATGCCTTTATCGCGCAACTTCTGTGCTGACGGAAACCGCGTCTCCTCGTTCAGATCGCGAATGATGAGTGGTTCCTGTTCGCGCCAAACGTGACCATTGATCGATTCGTCAACCGCCACTTCAGTTGACTGTATGTTCGCCCATCCTTCCTTGCAGCCTTCGAAGAAGTAGGAGCGCATCACGTTGCGCTGTTCGTCGTGCAACATCACGGCGAGATCGCGGAACGGGAAAAGATTTCGCAAACGACAGGCTATCTCGTGGAAGAGCTCGGATAGATTGCGGTGAGAGGCAATGGCCTTCGAGAGTTCCAGCAAGGTCAGGTATTTCTGGGTTTGCACATCGACGCTGGAGAGTTGAGCGGCGTTGGCTTTCACTTACTACCTCCCATGTTCATGACTTAGCATACTTGAACTGTGCCTACGAGCAAAACATCCATTTGGTTCCTCGGCGTTCCTCTGCGGCCCTCTGCGAGCTCGGCGTTTATAGGCGCGTTTGAACGCAGAGGACGCAGAGGGCCGCAGAGGAACACAGAGAGAAAGTGCGGCAAGCAAATTGCACGGGGCTTGGGCGCATGGCTTATGAAGTAATCAGAATTACCTGTCACAACGAAGCGGCGCTGACGCGTTTGGTCCTCGAGGGAAAGTTAGCGGGCGCGTGCGTTGACGAATTAGACAAATGCTGGCGTGACACACCCGCCAAGTGGTCCTCGCTTTTAATTGACTTAACGAGCGTTAGCTTCATCGACGATCGCGGCAAGCAACTCCTCAAACGAATGCACGACAAGGGCGCCAAACTCATCTCCTCAAGCATCATGAGCCGCTGCCTCATCGACGAAATCAATTCCTGACAACGCTTGCGACGATATATGGTCACGTGACGAACTATCGTCACGCATCTGCTCACCAAATCAACGAATCTTCGCCCAAAGCACAGTGGCAAAGCGGTTGCTTCTTCAGCCGGACATTGTGAAACACAGGCAGGCGCGGCCTGTGTAGACAGCAGGTGGACTCAAGTCGAGAGTGGGCACGACAACGAGTTCACCTGCTCGGGGGAAATCGGAGAACAAAATGAAAACTCAATTGGTCCAAATTTTTAGAAATCGAAAGATAAGTGTTCCTTTAGTTGTGCTCGCAGTCGCGGCCCTGGCGGTGTTGCTGGGCTTCGCGCGTTCGAGCAAACCGGCGCAAGCAGCGCCGCCAGTACTTGAAGTCGGCGTGGTCCATGTGGAACAGAAAAACGTTCCGATCTACAGCGAATGGATCGGAACGACCGAAGGCATGGTCAACGCAGAGTTGAAAGCGCAGGTAACCGGTTACCTGTTACGACAGGATTACAAAGAAGGCTCGTTCGTGAAGCAGGGCCAGCTCCTGTTTGAAATCGATCCGCGCCCTTTTCAGGCCGCCTTCGATCAAGCCAACGGGCAAGTCGCGCAGTATCAAGGCCAACTCGAACAAGCCACGAGTCAGATCACGCAAGCTGAAGCGCAACTGGCGCAGGCTCAAAGTCAACTATTACAGGCGCAGGCACGTTTGGCCCAGGTGCAGGCAAATCAAGTCAAAACTGAACTCGACGTCAAAAAATATCAACCGTTAGCTGAACAAAAAGCCGTCACACAACAAGATCTCGATAACGCGTTGCAGGCAAACGTTGCTGCAAAGGCACAGGTCGATGCTGAGAAAGCAGGCGTGGAAGCAGCACGAGCGCAGTTGGCCCACGCGAACGCACAGATCGGTGTGGCTCGCGCGGGAGTCGCGACTGCCAAAGGTCAACTCGAGAATGCGCAGGCAGCGGCGAAGACTGCCGCACTGAACCTGAGCTTCACACGAATCGTCTCGCCAATCGACGGCATCGCGGGCATAGCACAGGCGCAGGTTGGCGATCTCGTCAGCACCACCAGCAAAGCGTTGACAACAGTTTCGACACTCGATCCGATCAAGGTTTATTTCACGCTCAGCGAGCAGGATTACCTGCGCTACACCAAACCATTTCTCAGCAGCGCCGAGCAAAACGGCAGTCTCGATCAGCTCGAGCTCGAGCTGGTGTTGTCAGACGGTTCAACTTATCCCGAAAAGGGTCGATTCTATTTCGCCGATCGACAAGTCGATCCGAAGACGGGCGCGATTCGCATGGCCGGCATCTTTCCGAATCCGAACAATGGTCTGCGACCCGGACAGTTTGGACGAGTGCGTGCAGTCACGAGCACGGAAGAGAATGCGTTGATGGTGCCGCAGCGCGCGGTGTCGGAGTTGCAGGGTACGTATCAGGTCGCGGTTGTAGGTCCAGACAGCAAGGTGAGCTTTCGTACGGTGAAAGTCGGCGAACGCAGCGGTTCGATGTGGGTGATCACCGAAGGGCTCAAGGCGGGCGAAACCGTCGTCGCGGAAGGCACGATGAAAGTCCGACCGGGAATGCAGGTTAAGCCCGTGGCGTACGTAGCGACGAACAATTAACAACGGAAAACACAGATGATTTCGAGATTCTTCATTAACCGGCCTATCGTTGCGATCGTGATCGCGATCGTGACTGTCATTGGTGGTCTGATCGCGATGTCGGGTCTGCCGCTGGCGCTGTTTCCGGAGATCCTGCCACCGCAGGTCATCGTCTCCACGAACTACACAGGCGCCGACGCGGTCACGATCGAGCAGTCAGTCTCGACACCGATCGAGCAACAGATGAATGGCGTCGACAACATGCTGTACATGCAGTCGATCAACGCCAACGACGGCAGCGAACAGTTGATGGTCACGTTCGGCGTTGATACTGACGTCAACATCGATCAGGTGAACGTGCAGAACCGTTTGGCCCAGGCGCAGCCAAATCTTCCGACCGACGTAAACCAGTTTGGTCTAACGACGCGGAAGTCGACCGGCTTGCCGATGCTCGTCTTTTGTCTTTACTCGCCAAACAAAACTTACGATTCGCTGTTTCTCGCGAACTACGCAAACATCAACCTGAACGACGTGCTCTATCGCGTGCCCGGCGTTGGCGAAGTGAGAGTGTTCGGTTCGAGCGACTACGCGATGCGCATCTGGGTGAAGCCTGACGTGCTCGCGAAGTTGGGTCTCGGTGTGCCGGATCTCGCCAACGCAGTGCGCGAACAGAGCAACGTCAATCCTTCGGGTCGTGTCGGTGCCGCACCGGCGCCGGAAGGCATGGAGAAGACGTACACCGTGCGCGCGAAGGGCCGGCTCGAAACGCCGGAGGAGTTTGGCAAGATCGTTGTACGTGCAAACTCTGACGGTTCGGTCGTGCGTTTGAGCGACGTCGCGCGCATTGAATTGGGCGCGCTCAACTATCAACAGAGCTCGCGCATGAACGGCCAACCGGGCGCGATCGTCGCGGTCTTTCAGTCACCCGGCTCGAACGCTCTCGCCACCGCAGAAGGCTTGAAGAAGACGATGGCGGAGTTGCAGGAACGTTTTCCAAACGATCTCGACTACGCGGTCGTGTTTGACACGACCTTGCCGGTGAGTGAAGGCATCAAGGAAACGCTCCGCACGTTGGTCGAAGCGATGGTGCTCGTGATCATCGTGGTGTTTCTCTTCCTGCAAAACTGGCGCGCGACGTTGATTCCGGTGATCGCGGTGCCTGTGTCGCTCATCGGCACGTTCGCGATCTTCCCGCTACTCGGTTTTTCGATCAACACGCTGTCGTTGTTCGCGTTTGTACTCGCGATCGGGCTCGTGGTTGACGACGCGATCATCGTCGTGGAGGCGGTCGAGCATCACATCGAAGCAGGAAAGTCGCCGCGCGAGGCGACGATCCAAGCGATGAAAGAGGTCGGTGGACCAGTGGTCGCGATCGCGTTGATCCTTTCGTCAGTATTTCTGCCCGTCGCGTTTATGGGCGGCATCCAGGGACGACTCAACAACCAGTTTGCGATGACGATCGCGATCTCGATGCTCATCTCGGCATTCAACGCGTTGACGCTTTCGCCTGCACTCGCGGCGATGTTGTTGCGACCAAGGGAGAAATCGCGCGGAATACTCGGACGCTTCTTCGGTTGGTTCAATTTCGGCTTCGACAAAGTGATGCATGGCTATCTCAACTGGAGCCATGCGATCCTGCGCAAAGCCGCGATCGGCGTGGTGATTATTCTCGGCTTCACCTTTGCCGACGCATTCATGGGCCGCACACTGCCGACGAGTTTCCTGCCCGAAGAAGACTACGGTTACGCGATGTTGCACGTGCAACTGCCGCCCGCTGCATCACTCGAACGAACCGATCTGGTGTTGAAGAAAGTGGAGAACGTCCTGGGCCAAACCGAAGGCGTCCGTTATTACACCGCGATCGGCGGTTTCAGTTTGTTGAATCGCATCTCGGCGAGTTACCAGGGCTTCTTCTTCATGAGCTTCAAGCCCTGGGATGAACGCACGTCGCACGAGCTTCAGGCACAGCAGATCATTGCGAAAATAAACGGCGCGCTCGCAACGCAGATTCCGGAGGCGCAGGCGTTTGCATTCATGCCGCCGTCGATTCCCGGTCTTGGCAGTGCCGGTGGCTTTTCGTTGTGGCTGCAGGATCGCAGCGGTGGCTCGGTTGATTTTCTCGATCAGAACTTGCAGGCGTTCATGGCCGCGGCGCGCAAACGGCCGGAGCTCGCGGGTGTGATGTCGCAGTTCTCAGCCGGCGTGCCGCAGGTTTACGCGGACGTCGATCGTGACAAAGCACTGAAGCAGGGCGTCGCAGTCGCTGACGTTTATCAAACGTTGCAGGCCTATCTTGGCGGTTTGTACCTGAACCAGTTCAATCGTTTCGGGCGGCAGTGGCGCGTGTTTCTGCAGTCTGAGGGCGATATGCGCCGTAGTGAAGAAGATATCGGTAACTACTACGTTCGTAACAACGAAGGCACGATGGTGCCGCTGTCTGCACTCGTGTCTACGCGTCGCATCAGTGGTCCGGAGTACACGAATCGATTCAACCTTTATCGCAGCGCGCAAGTGCTGGGTGCGGCGGCGCCCGGATACAGTTCGGGGCAGGCGATGAAGGCGCTTGAAGAGGTCGCGCGCGAAACTTTGCCGCGCGAGATCGGTTACGACTGGGCCGACCTTTCTTACCAGGAGAAGCAAACGTCCGGCGCCGCGGTTAAGTCACTGGCGTTATCGCTCGTTTTCGTGTTTCTGATTCTCGCTGCGCTTTACGAAAGCTGGTCGCTGCCGTTCTCGGTTTTGTTGACTGTACCGATCGCGCTGTTTGGAGCGTTCATGGGAATCTGGCTGCGCGGTTTCGATCTTGGTGTGTATGCGCAGATCGGTTTGATCGTGGTGATTGGACTCGCAGCGAAGAACGCGATCCTGATTGTTGAGTTTGCGAAGATGGAGTTTGAGAAAGGTCGTGGACTTTTGGATGCGGCGTTGGAAGGCGCTCGCTTGCGACGGCGTCCTTTATTAATGACGTCGCTGGCGTTCATCGCGGGCTGTTTGCCGTTGTGGTTCTCATCCGGATCGGGCGCGGCGGCGCGACAAATTTTGGGAACGGTCGTGATTGCCGGAATGTTGGCTGACACGCTGATCGCGAGCTTCCTGATCCCGGTGAGCTTTTATGTCGTCGAAAAGGTTTCGATGCGATTCAGCCGCGGGCGCGCTGATCAAAGCGTACATGCGGAACTGGAACCAGCGTCAGGAGATTGAGAATGGATCAGTTGAAAAAATGCGCTTTGGTTTTCCTGTTACTGCTGTCGCTCCTGACCGGCAACGTTGCGGCGCAGAAGCCCGTGCCGGTCAAAGCTCCGGACACATTTCGTGGCAGTGAAACGCTCGATCAAAACTCGATCGGCGATCTCAAGTGGTTTGAAGTCTTCAAGGATGACCAACTTCAACAACTGGTCCGCACTGCGATGGTCCAGAATTACAATCTCCGGTTGGCAGGCGCCCGGATCAATGCGGCGCGCGCGAATCTCGGCCTCGCGCGTTCCGATCAGCTTCCGCAGTTTGAAGCGAGCGCGGATCTGACCACGAACCGTTTTTCGAAGAATGGTCAAGTGGGTGGTTCCCCGCAGGGCGGCGAGAGGCGCAGCATCGGCAGTGTCTTTTTGAATCTGCTGACATTTGAGATCGACGTCTGGGGACGCCTGCGCAATCAAACCAAAGCAGCGCGGGCAGAGTTGCGTGCGACAGAAGAAGACCGGAAAGCGGTGATGACGACGGTTGTCGGTGATGTCGCAGCCGATTATTTCAACCTGCTCGAGCTCGACAGCCAGCTCGACATCGCAAAGCGCACGCTCGCGACACGTGAGAATTCGTTGCGCTTGATCCAGGCACGTCAACAAGGTGGGCTCGCGACGATGCTCGACGTGCGCCAGGCTGAAGAACTGGTCTACCAGGCGTCGCAAACGATTCCCGACACCGAGCGAGCAATGCAACAAACTGAAAACCAGATCAGTCTGTTACTGGGAAACAATCCCGGGCCAATCACGCGCGGCACGCCTTTGGCCCAACAACAGGAACTGCCGGCTGTGCCTGCGGGTCTGCCTTCTGCACTACTCGAACGTCGGCCGGACATCAAATCCGCGCAAGAGAATCTGCTGGCCCAGGGTGCGCTCGTTTCGGCGGCGAAGGCGGCTTACTTTCCGCGCATCAGTTTGACTGGATTGTTAGGGTTTCAAAGTAATCAGCTCTCGAGTCTGTTCACTGGACCGAGCCGCGCGTGGACGTTTGTGCCGCAACTGACGCAACCGATCTTCACTGGCGGGCGTTTGAAATCAAACGTCAAGTTTGCGCGCGCGCAGCAGGAGTTCGCGCTCGTTGCGTATCAGCAGACGATTCAAAACGCTTTTCGAGAAGTTTCAGATGCGTTAATCCAGTATCGCAAGGTTAAAGAGATTCGCGCGCAACAGGAGTTGCTGGTGAAAACGCTTCAGGACCGATCGCGCCTCGCGTACCTGAGGTATGAGGGTGGCGTCGACACACTCCTCAACGCGCTCGACGCCGACCGCGATCTGTTTCAGGCGGAACTGAACCTGACACAAACAAAACGCGACGAGCTGATCTCCGTGGTCCAACTTTACAAGGCGCTGGGCGGCGGCTGGCAATAACGGTGATAAACTATGGGAAAGGAGACGCAAACTATGGAGAGCGATTTCAAGAACATCGCCGGAATGTTCAAAGCGAATACCGATATCGTCAACAGAGCCATCGCGGGTGTTGAGCCTGATCACTGGTTCAAAACACCGGGCGATGATTCAAATCACTTAACCTGGGTGCTGGGCCACCTGATCGTTCATCGTGGCAAGACACTGAAGACACTCGGCGTCGACTGGGACAATGCCTGGGCTGAGCTCTTCGCGCGCGGCTCAGAGCGACTCGCCGACGCGCAATATCCGTCGGTCGAAGAGCTGCGCAGCGCATGGCAAGAAGTTTCGACCCAATTGTCGGCTGCGCTGAAGAGTGCGCCAGAAAGTGTCATGGCAAAGGATGCACCGAAGGGTCCGCCGAGTTTTGACGGAAAAACCAGCGGCACCGTCGCGTTTTACGCTTTTCACGACACGTATCACGTCGGCCAGGTTAGTTTTCTGCGCAAATGGCTGGGTTATGGCCAAACCATCGGCTAAAAATTTTTTCTTCGGTCGATGTCGATTTTAGCGTCCGTCAGGCGTCGTTAGGTTGAAGGCAAGTTCTCAAACAAGATCACAAGGAGTAATGAGATGAAATATATGTTGCTGATTTACCACGACGAACCAAGCTGGAACGCGGTGCCTGAGGCGGAGCGCCAGCAGATCTACGGCGAATACAGAAACCTGCGGACTGATCTTCAGGAGAAGGGTCAGTATGTAACCGGCTCTCAGTTGCAACCGATCTCGACCGCGACGAGCGTGCGCGTACGCGACGGCAAAGAACTGATCACCGACGGTCCCTTTGCGGAAACGCACGAGCAACTTGGTGGCTATTTCCTGATTGAGGCAAAGAATCTCGACGAAGCCACCGCTATCGCCGCGCGCATCCCGTCCGCGCGGACCGGCACTATCGAAGTCCGACCACTAGTGGAGACTGCCGCCGAAGCCACTGCATAAAACTTTCACGCAAAGGCGCAAATCAGAAATTCCTACTTTGCGCCTTTGCGTGAAACTGATTTACGCTCGCCTGCATGTCACAGGCGCGCGAGACGCTCGAGAAAGTTTTTCGTGAAGAGCACGGCAGGATCGTCGCCACGCTGATCCGTATCTTAGGTTCGTTTGACCTCGCAGAAGAAGCTCTGCAAGACGCATTTACCTCCGCGGCATCAAAATGGGAGCAGGAGGGTACGCCAAGCAATCCCGGCGCGTGGCTGACAACTGTCGCTCACCACAAAGTCGTCGATGCAATTCGCCGCGACAAGACCCGCAACGAGAAGCAGGAAGAAGTCGCTTTTGAATCGACGAGATTACAGCCTTTCACGGAGACGGAGTTGCGCGAAGAAACACACGAATATCCGGACGATCGGCTGCGGCTCATCTTCACCTGTTGCCATCCATCGCTCGTGCGCGAGGCGCAGGTGGCTTTGACCTTGCGCACACTCGGCGGTCTTACCACGACCGAGATCGCGCACGCGTTTCTCGTTCCCGAAGCGACGTTGGCCCAGCGACTGGTGCGCGCCAAACAAAAGATCCGCCTGGCCGGCATTCCGTATGAAGTGCCCTCGCTCGAAGTTATCGGCGATCGACTCGCGGCTGTGCGTGCCGTCATCTATCTCATCTTCAACGAAGGCTACGCTGCGAGTGCGGGGCAGAGTCTGATTCGCAACGATCTGTGCGCCGAGGCGATTCGTCTTGGTCGTGTGCTTTGCGAGTTGTTGCCGAATGAACCGGAGAACATGGGCCTGCTCGCGTTGATGCTTTTGCAGGACTCGCGACGCGAAGCGCGTGTTAACGAAGAGGGTGAGCTGGTTACGTTGGAAGAGCAGGATCGTTCGCGCTGGGATGCGGCAGAGATCGCGGAAGGCATGCGACTGGTCCAGGCTGCGCTTTCTTTGCGTCGCGTCGGTAATTATCAACTGCAGGCCGCGATCGCCGCAGTTCATGCGGAAGCGAAGCACGCGGATGAAACTGATTGGCGACAAATCGTAGCGCTGTATGGAGAACTGCTGCGCATCACCTCATCGCCCGTGGTCGCGTTGAATCATGCGGCGGCAGTGGCGATGAGCGAAGGTCCTGAGCAGGGTTTGCGTTTGCTTGAAGCGGCCGGCGGCAGCGGTGATGCACTGCAAAACTACTATCTCTTTCATGCCTCGCGCGCAGATCTCTTACGCCGTTTGAACCGTCTCGACGAAGCAGCGACGGCCTACACCACCGCCCTCTCGCTCACCACCAATCTCGTCGAACAAAACTACATCCGCCGCCGCCTCGAAGAATTAAAGCGCAAACAATAACGCCGAACGCGTTCGCCAATGACGGTCCGGAAATCAACAATAACGCCGAAGGCGTTCGCCAATTTCAGCCCAGGGTTCGAGCGCAGTGAGAACCCTGGGTGACCATAGAATAATAAATGCCCTGAACCCTGAAAAGGGTTGAGCGTCTCTCTTTTTTGACGCGATCCCAGAGTTGTCGCTACGCTCCAACTCTGGGCTGAGATTAGCCAACGCCTTCGGCGTTCCTACTGGTCCAAGGAGCGCTGCAACGATAAAGGGCCGTGTGATCATGCATTCGCAGCAACCGCGGTGTTTTGAAATGCAGCAATCGTCCAACCGTGCGTCTCTTTCGTCATCACCAGGGTAATCGTCGCGGCGTGTGATTCTGCCCCAGGACTCGCGAGCCTGGTGCCGCAATGGCTGGGTTATCCACCGGATATCCCCTGGTTCGATCAGCCGGCGACACGATTGCTCGGCATTCGCTCGTTCGCGTTTGGCATCACGCAACAGATCTTTGGCGCACTCTTTCAGTCGTTCATACTGCTGTTTTTCCTGTTGCTGATGTACATCGTGCTGCGACGAGAACGCGTTGCCGCGCTGGCAGTGTGGGTGATTATGACGGTGGCGTTGAGCCTGACGCACGAAACTTTGGCGGGCGTGCCGTTCTCGGCGCTGGCGGCGTTGCTGGTGATTCTCGTGCTTTATCGTTACGGACTGCTGGCGTTGATCTCGGCCATCTTCTTCGTGCACTGGCAGATTTTCTATCCAGTGACGAGGGATCTCTCAGCGTGGTACGCAGGCGATTTTGTGTTGATGCTTATCGTTTCGCTGTCGCTGGTGGGATTTGCTTTCTACACTTCGCTCGCGGGCCAGCCACTCTTCCGCAACGCGTTCCCCGACGAATGATAGAACCTACTTGGTTAGAATTCTTCGCAGGCGACGGCGCGGTGGAGTCCGTTCGGTGAGCAGGGCTTTGTGTCTCGTCTCCAGCATGTAACCCAGGGCCTGGTAAGAGATGCCGAGATTGCGGGCAGCGTGAGTGACGCTTCCCTGCGCGCTTTCGAGTGCGCGCTTGATGAGCTCGTGTTCGTAGGACTGTATCTCTTCACCCAGCGTGCGTCCAGAAACAACTTTTCCGGTTTCGCGTACTGCCAGGTTTTCTCCGATTTCCTGAAACGCGGCGAGTGCAGCTTCGGCCGCTTTGTTGGAACTGCCGGTGAGTTGGGCCAAACTGATCGCTCGTTGAAAAGCCGAAAGCGAGTCGTCGTAATCGCCGAGGCGAGCCAGCGACCTGCCGTGAGTAACGAGAGACTCAGCTAAGAGCGCATGCCGGTCAGTTTTCTCGAGCGAGTTGACTGACGAACGTGCGGCTCGCTCTGCTTCGCTCGGAAGTCCTTGTTTAAGAAGAATGCTAGCGCGCGTCTCATCCACCTGTGCGATCAAGGTGACGTCACCAAGGCTCACGAGTATGCGTCGCGCGTAGTCCAGATGGTCCAACGCTTCCTGACAGCGATTGATCCTGAAGTAGAGAAAGCCAAGATTGTTTTGGACGGTGGCTAAGTAAGTCCGGTGCTCGATTTTTTCGAAGTGATAACTGGCCGCGGTGTATTCAATTAGAGCGCGGTCCAGATAATCGCTGCGCTGTTTCTTTTCCCAAAGACTTTCCAGTACGTTTCCGAGGGTCGAGTGATAACTGCCTCTGAGCGTATCGTTGTCGATCTTCTGGAACAAGGATGAATTGGTAGTGAGCAGGCCCAGCGCTTCACTGAAGCGCGACGCCTCATACTCTACGATTGCCAGTCGCACAATCGCACGGCAGCGCACGTCGCTGGCACCTTTCAGTCGCGAGAGCGTTTCTTCCAACAGAACGCGGGCCTCGTTGACCTCGCCCGTGCGCCAGTAACAAAGCGCCAGCTCGACGTGGGCTTCCTCGATCTTCTGCTCATAATTGAGGGACTGAAAAACGCAGAGGCTCTCGCTGATCAGGTTCTTGGCAGCTTCCTGGGCGCCGGTGAGATGGCTCTTCCCGCCAAGGGCGCCTGTGATTACTCCGGCCCGCAGGAGCAGCTCGGCCGCCACGCCTGGCGCCATGTCTTTAAGCTGCGGCCGTTCGCCAAGGTGCGGCCAATAGGCATCAAGCGCCCGCCGGGCATCTTCGTAAAGTCCTTTATTTTCAAGCTGTTTGGCCAGCTCGCAGGCGCGTTCGGCGCGCGACTCTACACTGACGCTCTGTGTTTCGCCGTCGCGTAAAAGTGAGGCCGGTAAGGTCATGTGAGAAGTGCTCATTAGATTAAGGGCAAGGAAACTAAGAAAAAACCGCGCCCAAATCTTACTTTATGCCGTCCGCTCTTGCAAGAAAGATTCAAACCTGTTGTAGTGGGGGATGCAAAATTTTTGCATCACTCACTAGGAGGCACCGAAAGTGAAGACCTTACGCAAGCAATGCGCTGTTGTGATCCTTACGTTGACCATGGCAGTTTCTGCCTATGCGGGTATTATCCAAACTACGGGCTGTGTAACAGGCGAGAACGGCATCACACCCCCAGTAACTGATATAGCCATTACGCTGATTGTGACCGTCGTTAAGGTAGTTCCCTGAGCGCGGTCAATGGTCACGGGAGTCGAACCTCGCGCGCTTTGCGAGAACAGTTGAAGTGTGTCTGTGGACAAAAAAAGAGCTGCTCTATGAGCAGCCCTTTTGGCATTTCGAACTGAGACCGAAAGATTACCGATTCGTTGCGGCAACGGCGGTCGTCTGTTTGGCGGTAGTTTGTTTGGCCTGGAACTGATTCCAGTAGTCCTTCACGAAATCTCTCTGCTTGCCGTGACCGTAGCCGGAACCGAATTCGTACTTGTCCATCTCCGCCAGCGCCTGTTCGAGATTCCAGTGATCGTGATTGAAGCGATACACGGCGCCGACCACTCCAGTGCGGTGACGACCGCCGGCACAGTGGACGAAGAACTTGCCGGTGGCTGGATCGTTAACGACCTTCAGAAACTGGCTCATCTGGTCCATGCTCGGGTAGCTCTTGTCGACCATCGGAATGTTGACGTAATACAGTCCCGCAGCCTCGACGGCAGGCTTCTCATACGCCATCGAGTTGTCAGTTAAGTCGATGATGGTTTTCACGCCCAGCGCAGCAAGCGCCTGGAGGTCTTCATTGCTCGGACGAGATCCACGAAAGAAACGATCGTCCATCTGACCAAAGTTCTTGATCTTGATATTGGGGAATTTTTCGTATTTTGCCTTGCCAAATGAGGCGGTGGAAACCGAAAAGATAAGCGCCAAAATCGCAATAATCGCAGGGGAAACTTTTCTAATAAAACTCATCTAAACACTCCTCAGCTTTTCAAAAGTCGTTAATCCTATCGGGCCTGTTCGATTGATTCTGACTGCCATCAGAACCGACTATAAGATTCCCCTCTACGGCCTCCAGTTGCACAAAATTTTGCATACCATTTGCGAGCCCGACAATCCCATTTGCGACACCGATCTTAGCCACAAAAAGGCGTATTACGAGTGGCTTTCGGGCTTCACAAAGTTTGCATCGCGCTTGATGACCCAACGCTCATCGGGCATCTTTTGCCAGATGGTGAGAATGTGACCCGAATGCCTGGTCGCTTTTCCTTCATGCGTAAAAGTTAAACTAAGAAAGCTGCGCATCCACGCCCAATCACCCGCGACTTCGATCTCCTTGATATCGATCGTCGCGTCCATCTCGACGTCTTTCATCTGCTCCTGATTCGCAGTGGCAAATGCCTCCTTGCCAAACGGCTCTTTCCCGGAAACGATGAAGAGCACGTCGTCCGCGAGAAGATCCAGCATGGTCGACAAGTCGCCCTTTTTACTTGCCGCGAGCCATGCATTAACCGATTCACGAATTGCCTGCTTGTCATCCTGGGCCACTGCTTGCTTACTTTGCATATCGTCTCCTTTCGATTACACGGACTACTAAAAAACGGGGCCGGCGCTGATGTCGTAATCGACGTTGGTTTCGGGCGCGGTTCTTTCCTTGGCGAGTCGTTGCAAGACTTCGGCAAGGACTTTCAGGTTGAGTGGCTTGGTCAGGTGAGAATAGAACCCCGCGGCACTGGCGCGCGCGATGTCGGCGCTGCGGCCAAAACCGGTGATGGCGACTACCGGAACTTCCTGGCGACCATCGATCTTTCGCAGTCTCTGCAAAAACTCAAATCCATCCATCTCCGGCATCGAGATGTCGGAAAGGATCACGTCAAACTCATTTTCTTCCGCGATGTGCAACGCATCGGCGCCGTTGGTTGCGGTCGTCACATTCGCACCCGCAAGGCGCAGCAACTCCGTCAACATCCCGATCGTATCTTCCGAGTCGTCCACCACCAGGAAACTCTTTTGCGCGAACACTTCCAGTTCCACGACCCCCGCAGTAACAGGGGATGAACTGAGCGACATCGCTTCGCGCAACAACGGCAGACGAATAGCGAACCGCGAACCTTCGTTTGGACCATCCGACTCAGCGCTGATCGTGCCGCCGTGAAGTTGCACTAGTTGTCGCACGAGCGCGAGTCCGATTCCCAAACCACCATGCCGCCGGCGATTACTGCCGTCAGCCTGACGAAACATTTCAAAAACGTACGGCAAGAAACTCGCATCAATTCCCTGCCCTGTGTCCGTGACCACTAAAACAGCGCTATCGCCGTCATGGCTCAAACTGATCTCGATCCTGCCGCCCGCAGGCGTAAACTTCACCGCGTTATTCAGCAGGTTCCAGGAGATTTGCTGTAGCCGCAAACGATCGCCTTCGACGAGCAGGAGTTGATCGCTCGCGTGCAATTGGATCTCAATGTCCTTTGCCGCCGCATCCGTGCGCACCGTCTCCACCGCGCTATCGATGATGGCCGCGAGCGAAACCGTCTCGAGGTTCAGAGAGATCTTGCCTCGCTGCAAACGCGAGAGATCGAGCAGATCATTTATTAGCTGTGACTGCGACTGCGCGTTGCGTCGCAGCGCTTCACTCATTTTGACGAGGCGCTGCGATCGTTCAATCTCGGGCATACGCAACAACAACTCGGAGTAGCCGAGGATCACGTTCAACGGATT
>Ga0126376_10000074_pt1 | contig 40649 bp, 39 predicted proteins | sample PanSoiMetPlot_15_FD_92760 | JGI IMG/M metagenome (GOLD analysis project Ga0126376, IMG submission 92760) | Tropical forest soil microbial communities from Panama - MetaG Plot_15 | ecosystem: Environmental > Terrestrial > Soil > Tropical forest > Bulk soil | place: Panama | collected 2016-02-17 | reverse complement strand
ATCTTTCCATCCAGCATTCTCTAAGGCGGCCAGAACGGCTAGGATTGCGTCTTGTTCTTCATTTGCCTCTTCTATGCTGACTGAGCTCTTGGCAAGCAGTTTGAATTGGCGAGACTTGGCCTCCTTGTAACGCGCATTGCTTATGACGTAGGCCAAGAATGACGACAGCACTTTGGCCATTTGCACATCCTCATCAGTGAAGTAAGGATCTGGATGTTGGTTTGACGGCCGGAGATATTCCAGTTTCCAAACCCCCAAGATCTCTTTACCCAGCTGAATGGGAACGCCAAGAAACGCAGGGTAACTCTTGTACTCATCAGGAATCCGATCTTCGTAATCATATTTCCCGACCCTTGCGTGGTTGGCGTGTCGTTCTTCAAGCGTTTTGTAATTTAGGATTTTACCTGTTGCGATATCACCCGTTGTTCCCTCGCCAACTTCATACTCCGCTTCGCTAATCAATGGTTCGTGCACGCCAGTCGCGGCGCGCATAATTAGCCTTCTCTTGCCATTGTGGTCTTCAGCAAGATAAATAGAACCCACGGCGGCATTCATGGAAGTTACTAGCGCGTTTATGATCAGCTGGAGGATCACGTCAAGCTGATCAGCGCGTACGACTGCCGATGAGACGTTCTTCATTACCGACATCAAGACGGAACTTTCTCGGATGCGAATGAATCGTTCAACTGACGGTCCTATAGCTCGGGCAAAAGCCTCAAGAGCATAAAGATCGACTGAAGAAAATGATCGGCCGAACGACTCACCCTGCGTCTCGCTGCACTGCAATATGGCGATAACGTCTCCCGAGCCAGAGAGAATAGGAGTGGCCATGAGGGGGCAACGCTCATGTGCGATTCGAGTCGACGAGCTATCACTCGTTGAAATCAGCTCTCGTAACATGGATGCCCTTTTCTTGCCAATGCATTCCTTTAGAAGCAATTCAGTAAAAGTCTTTTTCTTTGCATCGGTTAGATCATTCAGACTTACTTCTGTGCACTCGGTCACGGAATCTGAGGTTCGTTCGAGATTCAAGACGTTCTGATTGGCATCGAACCTAAAAAGCGAAGCGGATGTGCACTGAGTCAAACGTTTAAGTTCTGGAAATATCCCATCAAACAGAGCGGAGATGCCCGAGGCTTTCGGAATAATTCCTTCCACGCAGTACCGAATGCTGTCTTCGATTCTATATAGGAGATAATCAAGCGATAGGCCCAAGAATCTCACAAGCCAATCAGTTGGCCCTTTGTGAACTTTGTCCAAGTTCGAGGGGGCTGAATCAAAGAAAACGTCAATTACAAAGTTCACGAGTCTGGAATCGAATGTATTAAAGACCGGAATTGACACCATGTGGGTCAGGCCATATTCAAGCGCGGTGGCGGGATTGATGAATTCCCTGTCGCCGGTCGGTTTGTCCAGCTGCGAATGTACTATCCTCTCGCATTTCTCTATGCTCAATCCGGTGAGGGAGAGGTGCGTTGGAATTGTAAAATGATCGCGTGACGGATCTCTCTGTGGATCACTACCTACGAGGACAAGACAGTCCCCGTAGACGTTATTGTCCCATATTGTTACCAGTCTCGCTCCGAATGCTTCTCTTGAGACGCGGGCCAGCAATTGAAAAAACTCCCGAGTATCCGATACCGAAGGCTGTAATCCAGACGCCCGGAAATGTTCAATGAAGCTTAAAGAAGGGTCCACTGCCACCTCTATTTGAACAAGCTAAATACCTTGAGAGCGGAGCCACTGTCGAGATATTGTGGCGCAATTATTCGCGTCTCCAGACGGACTATCTTGATCGACAATTAGCCACCCACCGAAGTTGGACGATACAAGGAGTTTGACTGTACTCTCCAATAAATCCTGCAGTTCTCCCGTTCCCAGGGCGCAAAACCCTCTTGCGAATCTGAAAGGGGATCTGCCATATCGGCTATTCCAGTCCTTAAGATGTACAGCAAGAATTCGATCATGGTGATTTTCGATTGCTTTCAGAATATCGTCGTCCGCTAGATACAGATGGCCTGTGTCGAGAACAAGACCAACGCTCGGACTCTTTCCTAAATATCGTTCGGCGTCGCCGACGCTCTCAATAGTCTTGTACAGGTGCGGATGAATCCCGACCCTCAAACCCTTATCTAATGCCACCGTCACAGAATCCGCATCCCATTCATCGGTACATAAATAGAACAGCCTTAGCTCGCTCGCATACTCAATTTGCCTGCGCAGAGATCCTCCTGTGAGTCCCACGCCACAAAGGCCATAGTCATCAAGCAAGCTTTGCAACCTCGCGCCTGGCCATAAGAGGTCTGGCACTTGGCCGAACACCAAACCTTCATAACCCAGCTCTTGAGCAGTGGCGGTAATAATGTTCATATCTTGAAAAGTTGTGCCCCAAGAAATTGTTTGCAAGCCAATCTTCATGGTCTAAGTCCTCTCCACCAAATACCAACGCCCTTAAAGATTTCGCGCAACTAATGACAAGCAAAGTTATTCCGTTATCTTTCCGGCGGAACTGTCATCACGCAAACTTTGCCAGAATGTGTTCGTTTCTTCTACGACAGATTGATACTTCTGAAAGAGCCTATCGGCATCCTCCTCTTTCAACGCTTGAGCTCCTTTGGATGTCAGATAAGCGAGTTCTGATCCGATGCTCTTGAGTTGAGAAACGGTTTTTGTATACCTAACCCATAAGGCTTTGTGATTGAAGAACGCATCCCAGGCACTAAAAAGCGTCACGAGTGCGCTCAACAGCAGCGCTAAATTCTTCGCCATGATCGGTGCGTTGAACATCGTAAAATGCTCGAGTCCTTGTAAACCCAACAATACTGTTGTTGCTGCGCTCGACGATGTAATGAGCATCTTGAACCAGAATGCTTTGCCCTTATTCTTAATTCGTCTTTGACTAAATGACTCAATCTGCTCGTTGATTGTTTCAGCCAGATATTTAGCTTTGCTGTCTGCGCTCATATCGTTGGTTCCTCGACACTCAAACCGATTGATTGTCGAAAACATCGGAATCGATGCATAAGGATATCCGGGTCACAACAAGAGCCGAACATGATTTTGGCTGGTTAAAAAGACGACATCCGCAGGCTCGGAGGACCAGCCGGCATTTCGCTGCGAGGTGCCCGAAGGTTAAGCCCAATTAATGTTTAAAGTCAAAGGTATTCCTAAATCGAAGCCGGATGCGAAAACTTCTGTTGCGAGTTAACGCCTCAAAATGATCTGGATCGGGTTGCCTCAAGACCCAAAGACTCAACAACCATAATGAGTCCTACCGAAAATCCAAACTGAATGTCTGCGTCAAAAGGAGTCGCCGTTGAGGAAAGTGTATGGTGACAACGTTCGAACGCTTTTCGTTCTTGTGAGAACTTGCATACGTATCTGGTACATTTTTTGAGGTATATACGATAGCGAATTGGTTGTAGCAGGTTGGTGGCAGGAACAAATAGAAAACGGTGGCAGACGTATTTAACCATCGTGAGGTCGATTCGACTTGCCGGCTAAAGCGCTTCTCTCAGCCGGTTAAAGCTATCGCTGCTGGTTATCGTTGCATCGCCGCCTCCCTCCGCGGCCGCCGCCGCACACACCAGAGATGTCACAGGAATCATCTCTGTACCGGAGAACTAGTGCCACCGACTCCTTCGGTCGACTCCTTCTCAGTAAGAAATCGACACACCTCCAAGTTCTCGCCCGCAGCCACCGAAAAACAATGGCAGACAGACCCGCAGCTCTTTTCGTCTGTTGCTAAATGTTAGCGCTTAGTCTTTTGAGTGCGTTTCCAAGCAAGCAATTACAATCGTGAGGACGATTATCACCACGGATGCAACCGGCGATTGCCTGAACGACGCATATAACTCAAGAGCTGTCAGTAGGAATCTAAGAAACTTGAGCGCACGAGGTACAGTGAGGTCAATAGTCAACATACGTGAGGAACTCTTGCAATTTGTGAGGGTTGTTCCAAACAGAATTTCGAAACGGTTTGGAACCACTCGCAGTGTAAAGCATTAGCGAGCTACTAATTATTATAGTCACATAATGCCGTCTCTGGAAGAGATGTGCCGGACGGCAGTATTCTCGCAGTTAGCCTTTAGGTGGGAAGGGGTCATTCCCATAGCTATTACGCCTTTGGATTGGTCCAGCCTGATAATGGATAACGTGCTCGGCCTTCCTCTTCTTAGCGATTGTCCTTCCCTTCGTAACGGCATTGTCTTTGGTGAGATGTGAAGACAAGGGCCGCGAACTCTTCTCCTGCTTGTTTATCCAACGATTCCGTTGTGAATCACATATACTGTATGAATGCCTTTGGTTGCCATTGATTTCCTCCTGTTTGTTTCTAGATCTTTACGTTGAGCTTTCAACTCAAGCCGCTCAACGAAAGTACGTTGGACCAGCGCGTTCCTTTCGCTATACGGTCCAATGCAAGTGCGGACACGCGATTAACACACGTATCCTTACAATTCCATATACTGGACTGGACCAGGCGGTGTCCCAGGCTCAAATCCAGGCAAGAATAATTCAGCGCACCGGTGGTCAGATCTCCTGCTGCGAGCCGATAAAGACTCGAGGTTAACAATAATCCTGCCGCCGCTGATAAAAACGGAAGTGCAGCATCCCGACTCTGTCCATCAGCATCAGGGACCGTGCCGGTACTGCAAGCTAAAGCGCCTGCCTTGAGGTCACGCATTCGGCAAGTGATGCAATCGTCGATACCACTTATGTGTCGATGAAATTGAGCCTGCCACGACTGAGAAGTAGTGGCATGCAGAACAATCGGGTCATACCGGCAGGCTATCAGATGACGAACAGCACGCTCATTTGCCAGAGGCAGCACGAGATCCGGGCGCGCCTCGTCATGCTCCTTGATCCACTCGTCGTACCAGGCAAAATGAGGCGTGGCTCCTATGTCGCGGGCTATCAGGTCAACTTTTCGCGCTGGCGTGCTGTCATTCCAGCCGGCGTCGCCGGCAAACATACCCAAGCCCCTGTTTGTGTTATCTAATGTCACATGATCCTTATCGACAACATCCCACTTCCCTGCTGTACCCAGCACACGTAACCAGTAACTCAACGCGGAACAGACAGCTCCCGCCCCGACAACTAACACATCACCTACATCTAAGGGCCCGATTTCCAGCGGGCCGATGGCAGCCTCAGGTCCTTCTGAGAAATTCCATGCGGAAACCATATGAGCACTTACGCCAAGTCCGTGGGCCTGCCTGAAGAGTGCCGCCGCTCCCAAACAAGCCGCCAGACCAAAACCAAGTACAGAACCATCAGCGCCAGAAAATTCTGAGCTGTCGTTCTTCAAAATCGCTCGTGCTCCGTGAGCACCTATTTGCCAGACGCCGGCAGTTGGGTGTGTGCCGATACTTATGGCAGGTATCGCGTCGACACTGTGCACAACCGAAACTTCGTTAAACGGATCGATTGCCAGAATGGTGTTCTGAAGAGCGTCTGCCAAGTTCGTCCCACCGTGGTGTGGATTAGCAATCAATGGGGCCGGTGGAACGACAAGTCGAATCCTGCGGTGAACCCGCGCAATCATGTTGACGAGCGCAACGCCCGCTATCTGCCCAGAACGCGAATCGGCGGCGGTCGAGCTAACAATTACGCCAACAGGCCGTTCGACGACATCGTCAACGACACCGAGATGCCGCGTGGAGCGGTCGCGCTGATTATAGAATTCGTCGCGACTAATCATCGTCAACCTCGATCAGGCTCGGAACGATCCTGAAAACTGCGGCAGCGTTTTTCACTTGAACCCACTCTCCATTTTGATACTGGTGTAGGCCTGCGCCTTCGTTTGGATCAAAGGAGCCCTCGCCGTAGTTCCCAACCACTAACGAAAACATCCCTTCATAAGGCATAAACACCAGCTCATCGTCGCCATCCGAGTGTCGCGTATCTAAGTCTGGATGGCTGTGTATCTGACTGATTAGCCCGAGTCCTAATTCCCTTGCCGCTCGTTCCGCGTCTCCCATTTGTGACGGACTCGCTACTACCCGAAACGGTTCATGCTCACATTCCGGCACAATAGCAGCGAGAACGTAACTGCTGGTGCCGATATTTTTCCCCGCCCAGAAAACAAGTCCTTCATGCCGTTCTCCGCTCCCGTCTCCAAACGCTCGCAGCGCTTGCTGGGTATGGCTGATGACATTCTCATTCACCACCAGTAAACCGGTGGCCGGTGAGATTCGCAGTGGTTTTGTACGAAAGACACTCATTGCATTCTGCCTGGACTAAACTGTAAATGAACATTAACAATCGACAACATCTCAGCCAGCGTAAAAGCTGTTGCGAAGTCGCCAGTAACAACGAACCAACCCGTCCACTCACCCCAGTCACCGTGAGGACCACCGGCAACTTGGTAAGCCAGTCGATTGAACGGTGCGCAGATGACGACGTTACCGTGGAAAATCGATGATTTGCCATTCACCACCGGTCCGGGTGCCGGAAACGCCGCCTTTGTCACATTGCAGCTTTCATCAATAAAGCGCCACGCCGGCGGAATCGCCCGATACCCGCTTAACTCCCCGTGCAGGAAAAGCGGGCTGTTGTCTTTTGGGTGTGGTACTTCGGCAGAGATTTCCAACCGGTTGAGGTCGATGTTCACTCTCCAGCCGTTTCGCTTTGCCCAACTGTCGACGATCCCAGCCTCGCTTTCCACCAGGATTTGAGTCACTCGTTTGGGAACCACTGCTTATACTCCGCCACCAACGTCAACAATATCCAGAGAGTCGCCATCTTTGACGTGCTCCGCCACGAGTGGCTTGTCCCGGTCCAATACCTTCTTGTCGGCATTTTGGAAGGACACTGTCGAACCGGCTGCATAGCCAAATGCGAGCGCCGCTTCAGTGGCCGCCTCTCCAACTTTTGTGGTTTTTGGAAAGGTAAACTCCCTCCCTGCAGACTCCTTCGGCGAAAAAACGGTGATGGTGATTGTCGGTGCCCCGTGTTCTTCAGGTTTGCTCATTCGTTAAATCCTCCTTTGACGGTGCGTCATAAGCGCGCCGTATCTACATTGGTTACTGTTCTTGTTAACCACAGCTCGGTTGCTGTAGCGTTTCATTGCGCACAAGGCGAAGTGGCCAAGCTGTGCGTCCGCACGGTTGGCATATCCTGCCTCTAAAGAGCTATGCCGTGCAGGTCCTGATTTTCGCCATCGCCCGGCAAAAAAGTGTCTGCTGCGATTACGGTTGCTGTGCGAAAGACAGGCGACGCCAAGCATGAGCATGGTGAGCTCGAGAACCTGAATCTCGCGGCAAAAACTTGTTCCTTGTCGGCATTAGTAATGGGGTGTGGAGTTATCGATTAATGAATATGGAGACGCTCAACGCCATCTCTGAAGTCTCAGATGAAGAATGGCAGCAAATCATTCTGGATTTGGGATGGTACGCAGTAAGTGTCAGTCGCAGATTGCGCTGGCGAACGAAAAACCCGATCGACTTACCACGCGGAGAAACTGTGGATTCGATCGTCTCGCAGGCGCTCGAAAAGCTGTTTTCAGGGGATCGGGAATGGGATCCGAAGCAGGACCCCGATATTAAACGGTATTTGATGGGAGTCGTCGATAGTCTTCTAAATCATCTCGCTGAGAGCAAAGACAATACTCTCCTGACACTAACGCCAAAACCGGATTCCGCCGATGCGCCAGCCTGGGAAACTGGTTCGTCGCAACGCGATCCCACCACTGACTGGCTGGTACCGGCGCGTCATTCCCCCGAAACAGTGATGCTGGAAAAAGAACGTACCCGCCTGGAGAACCGAGCGCTGGAGTTACTCATAGATGAATGCTCCGACGATCAAATGTTGCTCAAAGTGCTGGAAGCGAAAATGGACGGTCACGACAAACCCGCCGAAATAGCCAAAGCTGTCGGCATATCTATACAGGAGATGTACAACGCCACTAAGCGTTTGGACCGCAGGTTGGAAAAAGTTCGAGCCCAGATCGCGAACGAATAGATCCATCAACTGCTGGAGGGTAAAGCAATGGGCGCAAAAGATTCCGAAACGGATGAGTTATTTAGCTGGATCACAGATTCGAGTGCGCGAGCTGAATGGACCCAAGACGAAAGACGCGAAGCTCTCAGGGAGGCCGGCGTCGATCCGGACAAATTCGTTGCCCGTATGATGCAACGGGTCTCTGAACTTAAGAAGAACTCACGCACCGGTTGGAAAACTCAGGCGCACGCCATTCGCGACGCGTTGCTGGAAAAGATCAAGCTAAAGGTAACTTCCGAAACCACTGGGTGGTCACGTCAGCAGTTGTTGGGCAGATTGAATGACGCGATACAACAATTACCGGCACCGCTCGCGACGAATTATGGTGTGGCGTTTCGAAAGTTTGAAGAAGCCTCGGAAGAGGACATCCGTTCAATGCTGGTTGAGATCGCAATGTTGAATGACCTCGACTCGAGTGACGAGTGAAAATGATTTTTGATCCTATTCGGGAAAGAGCAGCGGAAAAACGCGCCGACGAGCTAATATCCCAGCTTGCAATTAGCGACGTTGAGGATCTCGACGTCGAAGCGATCGCCATGACTCAGAAAGCGCTGGTTGTCTATGGCGGCCTGTCAGGAGCTGAAGCGCGCCTGTCACGTTCACCTCGTTTGAGCTTTATTAGAGTCAACGATGCGATTCCTGAATCGGGAAGAAAGCGGTTTGCGATCGCGCACGAGTTGGGGCATCTGCTCTTGCAAGACGGTTCTCAGCTTGCGCTCTGTTCGGATAAGGCGCTAATCAGTTTTTATACAAATAGCCCGGAAGAACTCGAAGCCAACGCATTTGCGGCCGCTCTATTGATGGCTGCCGCTTTGTTTGGACCACGCTGCCGATCAGCGAAGCCAACCCTCAAAGCCATCGTCGAAATGGCGAATCGTTTCCAGGTGACACTCACTGCGGCGTGTGTGCGTTATCTCCAGTTCTCTCCGCACCGTTGCTGCCTGGTCGTCAGTAAAGACGGCAAAATCAAGTACCACCGGAAAACAAAAGACTTCGGGTACTTCATCACCCCGCGCGAGGAGCTAAAGTCCGCCACCTATGCAGCGGATTATTTCCGCGGTGAACCTTTGCCGTCAGGAATGCAGAGTGTTGAGGCGACCGCCTGGCTGGAAGGTGCAAGGATTGATTCCAGCAAGATGATCAAAGAGGATTCGATTGCGATGCCGGCATACAATTCGGTATTGACGCTGCTATGGATCGACAAAGATATTGACCGGTACGTGTCTGGCGAAGATGAGTACGACGCGGAAGAAGCCGAATCAGATAGCCGCTGGTCATGGAATCGCTATCGGGATCCTGACCGAGACTGAATGATTGCGGTTTACCGATTTGTGCCACAAGGGGAATGGAAAGGCTTAACAGCGATCACATTTTATCTGAGTACTCGGTGAGGAGGGACTATGAACTGTGTAGTGGTGCGTAGAGGTGAGAAACAAATTGTTTACGATGTTCGAGACTTTTGGGCACAGTGCACTGCACGACAGATTTTGCGCACCGATGAGATTTTCGATTGGAGCAAAAGTAGATTTCTGCGCGCGAATCAATTCTCAGATGTTGCACCGCACCTGCCTCCCCTAACAATTCAGGAGATTATTGAAAATCTGGCTGGCGCCGCACTGACGATTGGTGTGGTTCTGCTGGCAACGGCGGGAGTGGCGACTTTAGTTGAGGGTGTATTTCGTCCCCCGACGCCTCGGCGGAGGAGACGGCGCAGGCCCAATTCCGAGCGTTTAGAAACTTGGAAGAAACAGTTGGTGCGACAGCGCGATCGTGAAATATGCGACTATTGCGGCGAACACGATCCCGATGGTCACGTCGATCATAAGACCAGTCGCGCCAATGGCGGTAGCAATCTCTTAAGAAACCTTGTGTGGGCTTGCAGCTCATGCAATTGTTCAAAGGGCAGACTGAACGCGCCGAATTTTAGAAGATCGCTCTGAATGAACTAAAGCGGAGCTGGAAAGATATTTTGCGCACGCGCGGCGTCTTTGCCTGTAACCATCGATGCCTAGGAGACCGAAGCACGCAAGCCATCGATGGTTAGGGCCACATCGATGGTGAATGCCGTCTCGAAAGAGCTTCTTGATGAGTTCACCCGCGCTTTTGGAAGGTCCTTCAAACCTTGCTTGATCAATGGCTCTGACAGGTGGCCCACACTGTGATATAACCCTTTTGTATTTCGACAGGCCTTACTCTGAGGACCTCATGGCCTCGGGTTGATCGCCCTCCGGACGAAATGACTGCAGTAAACCAATCGCTTAACAACTTATTCGAAGTTGACTCGTACGTAACCAGAGTAAATCGACCGCATCATGACAGACACTTCCATTCGAGATATTCCGAGAATCAAAGAATTGCTTCACCAGGCGAAGAGCATGCAGGCCTTCAAGACGGCTTCCCCGGTAATCTTGCCATTATTGAAATTGCTGGGTGTCAACGCTAGTCAAACTGAAGAGGCGTTAACACAGTTCGAAGAGCTGCAGCAGGCCATTGAAGAGATGGCGGGCATCCCTGATCGCTTTAATGATCTGTTCGCGGACCGCGGATGGATTATGTACGACCTAATGAACCTGGACGTGGCAAAGGCAGCCATCGCCAAAGCTGAAGCTGGCAATGTAGATGAAGCTGAAGAGGACCTTGTTGATTACTATGACGCGGAAACTGTCCGGTGGCAGTTATTAACGATGACCGGTGTTGAAGCGTTTCGAGCGCGGATGTCCCTGGCCGAGAAGGCACTAGGCGATTATGAAGAGCAACGCTATCACGCGAGTGTTCCCGTCGTGTTGGCCCTTCTCGATGGTTTAGTAAATGAGCTACATGAAAGGCGACGAGGATTCTTTTCTGAGAATGTTGATTTACAGGCCGGGGACTCCATCGCCGCCCACGAGAAAGGTCTCAATGCGCTGACGAAGATCTTTCAAAAGGGCCGCTATAAGACAACCACCGAACAGATCAAATTACCGTATCGGAACGGCATACTACATGGCATGGATGTGGGTTATGACAACAAGATGGTTGCGGCAAAATGCTGGGCAGCTCTTTTTGCGGTCCGCGACTGGGCAGTGAAAGCGGAGGGAGGTTTGATCGAAGCTCCGCCTCCGAAGCCGGAAAAGAGTTGGTCCGATTTGTTTCGTCAGATTAGAGAAACTGAAGAGGATAAGAAGCGGCTCCAGGCATGGACACCGCGGCAGCTCGCCGTCGGCAAGGATATTCCGATTACCGGTGAGCCGGCCACATTTGCCGAGGGTTCACCGGAACGAACAGTTGTCGAATTCCTGTCGTACTGGAAGGCTAAAAACTATGGTCGAATGGCAGAATATCTTCCGGATACCTTGCGTCCGATTAGAAAAGCAGCGGGAGAGGTTCGAGATGTTTACGCCTCGACCATTTTGAATAGATTTGAGATCGACCAAATAAACGATAAGGCACCGGCACTTTCTATAATCCAAGTGCGCCTTTGGTTTTGTCGACATGACGACTCTGGTGATCGCGTGGTGGAGTTTAGGGTTCTAAGTCAAGACGCGGAGGGCAATCCAGTCGTACGCACGAAACCCGGCGCTAAGTGGCGACTTGCAATTTGGCCCACATTGTGAGTACCGAGGATTAATGCTCCCGTATTGCAAGTAAGCTGACCAATCATCGGAACAGCTTAAGGGAAGCTTAACAGTGCGTGTCGGAGCGCCGGATCCGAGTCGAACAAAAGATCAAGTATGTCTGCCGTTCGCTGTTGACCCGCAGCACACTCTTTTGTATTAGTGCTGTATCGCTCTCTCGGAGCTTCACTTTCCGTCAACGTGAATCAGGACGGCGGCCTGCACCTTAACCCCGACGAGGTATACTCGCTTCAATGTTACCTGATTTTCCGAAGCTTCGGATCCAGCTGACCAGGAAGCTGCTCTCAGATTTTGAGAAGCAAAAGCACGTTAAATCACCGCTCCTCGCAAAAATTAAGGTCGTTGCTCAGCATGAGGGTTCAGGAGGAACCTACGAGACCGAAGATGGTCAGATCAAACAACTTAATCCGAAGCACGTGACCGTCCCGGTTGAATCTCCAATTGTTCCGGGCCCTTCATTCACATATGAAGAGGCGCTCAAAACTATCTGTGACGCAGCGGAGAAAATGGCCCGCGCGCAGACAAAATCGTTTTTTGCTGCGGTACATGAGGCAGTTGATGAGGTTGGAAATGCGGTGGATGCGAAGGGGCAGCCTATTAGCGCGGAACTAATTTTGAAGGCGTGGGAGAGAATGCATTTCGACTTCGACAAACTGGGCAAACCTAAAATGCCAACGATGGTCTTCAATCCGATCCAGGCGGAAAGAATCAAACACGAGTTCGAACGCCTCCACAAAGAACCCCAACTGGTAAAGCGTGGCAAAGAGATCATGAATATCAAGCTAGCGGATTGGTATGATCGAGAGAGTCGTAGAAAACTGGTTGACTAACGCCGGCGAGCGTGGGGGCTACGAGATCGCCTTTAGACAGTTGCTCTCATTCCAAGGTCACCGAATCCTTCACAAGTCCTCCCATGGTCCGATGGAGCAGGGGAAGGACATCATAACGATTGGACCAGACGGAATCCCTTGCGCATACCAATTGAAAGCCGAACGCGACATCTCTTTGACAACCTGGCGAAAGATAAAGGGCGAAGTAGATGAACTTGTCGAGATACCGATTCAGCATCCGTCCGTATCAAATGATTCGCCCAACCACCGAGCGTACTTAGTAAACAATGGCTATTTAAAGGACACGGTACGACGTCTTATCCATGATAGTAATCGAGTTGCGAAGCGCAGAGGATTTCCCGAGCTGCACGTGATTCAACTGGGCGATCTCGTCAAAGATTTCGTCGCAGTACACGGCCGGTTTCTTCCCAGCGAACCACAAGACTTTAAGCGATTCTTAGAATTGTATGCGAGGAATGGAAGAGAGCTTCTTCCGGTCGGGGAGTTTTCGGCCTTCCTGTTATCCATTCTTCGTTTCGATGAGAAGAAGCTCAGCAAGTCCGAGTTTAGACGCGCTATTGCCAGCGCTCTAATATTTGCTAACTACGTAATATCTCCTTATCGAGAAACTCAAAACAGCGTTTCCGTAATCAACGGCTGGGTCTTAGTTGCTTCGCACATCCTGGCAGTCGCCGATAAAGCTGGGCTTTCTGGACAGACGTGGAGGGAAAGCTTTGACCTTTGTATGGTCGGCGTTGAGGAATCATTCAAGACCTTGTTAGTCGGCCTTAAGGGCAAAGACGATTTTAGACAAGGTGATTCATTGACCGATGGGCTGATATACCGAGCGCGAACGACTTTACTACTTGGCTATTTAACGACTTATGTTCACTATCTTCGCTTAAGAAATGAAAAGTCCGAGTTCGAAGATGAAATTGCCAGATTCGTAGAGCGAGAGCGTAAACATCTTCTGTTCTGGGGCGAAGCGGCGACACCAACTTTCTTGTCTATTGCATGGTATCTAGAGGCGCATAACCAGCAGCTGGATGCAGAAGGAATGATCCTTTCAATTACGCAAGCAATCGCCAAGTTGAATGGGCCAGAGAATCAGGGACTTAGGCTTCCAGATCCGTACCATGCCGTCGATGAGGTTCTGCGAATGTATTTTCCCTTGGGGCAGGAGGGCCTGGATGATATTTCGCAAGAGGACTTCGAAGGACACTCTTACAGTTTAAGAACGCTGATTGAGTGGCTTGCGAGACGACTTAGGAGACAATCCCTTGCTCGGCTTTGGGAGGAGATCACCCATATCTGTTTTAGCGAATTCGTCCCGGATCCTGTTTGGGGAACATTCCTTTGGTATTCACCGCAAGGCAAACTTCATCACCGATATCCAGGGAGGCCACAAAGTTGGAAAGACCTTCTTAACCAGGCGAATGCAGACCGCTCAACAACTGTTCCCGAGCTGCTTCGCGAACGACCGCAGTTTCTCTTGTTGTTTCTGATGGTTTGTCCACATCGACTGGCTCCGAATCTTGTTGGATTTCTTGACGAAGTTATTTCATCAGCGTCGGAATAGATCGCGATCAGTTGAATGTGCTTAATGCTGTCTCGTCCGCTTAGCTGATCGAGTCGCAGCCAAGTAAGATAAGCTTTAGGTTCGGCTCTTTTCTTTCTCGAGATGATTCACACATGCGGCACGGGGTATAAAAAACTGACCGGAAGGCTGGAGTCCCGGGTCCGGCTTTGGTTTTGTCTATTAGATCTTTCTAATCTTTGTAACCGGGTGAATCTCCAGCCAGCCGTGCTCCGTATCGAGCATGTGAATGCCTGTTACTTCGATATGATCACCCTTGTTCGGCAGCGAAATCTTTTGATGAAAGTTCTTACAGGCTTTCATTGCACTTTTCTGCGTGACCTTGTTGACGCAGATCGGTTCAAAGACTAAATTCCCTCCTTGCGCTGATACGTTTTTATCGTTAATCAGATCAGCATCCTGGCCGGGATCGACTTTCAGACGGACGTGAAAGTCACCATCCTTTTCTTTGAGCTTCTTCACGATTACTCCAGTCACAGTTATGCAGCCTTTTTGCTCAACTAGCCTGTCAGGATGGTAGACGTGTTTCATTAAAGTCTTTGAGCCTGTGCACGTCTGGGCGTAGATAGATGCAGGAATGCAAAGCAATAAAAGAAGCAACATAGGGTACCTCATGGCGGGAGTCTCCAAGGTTTAAGGGATGCGAGAACGAGAGGCTTATATCACAAGGTGAGAAGGTTGGAATAACCAAGCGTTCAATTGGCGTTCCAGACCTCGTCTCACATCTTCGATTACCTGAAAATCCCAGATTGATGAAACACCATTTGACGGGTACGTTCCTCCCACCTAGTATATGCAAGAATATGCAGATGCGCATGTTTGCGCAGTTAAAAACCCTGCGAGGCGAAGTAGTCGGGAATAAAATTGGAGGTTTGAATGAGGCAGCAATTGAGTGACTTCAAAGCGGAGTTTTTTAAGGCGCTGGCTCATCCGTTGAGAATATCTATTCTCGATGCTCTTCGAGGTGGCGAGTTGACTGTCAACGAGATCAGTCAACGTTTTGATGTTGAGCAGGCCAACGCCTCGCAACAGCTTGCTGTCCTGCGGAATAGAAATATTGTCATAGCACGCAAGGAGGGTTCGAACGTCTACTATTCAGTCAGTGATAAAACGATCTTCAAGTTGCTCGATGCGGCCAAAGAGATCTTCAACAACCACCTCGTTGGCATCCGTAGCATGCTTGAGGAGATTCACCGGGTACCCGTGAAAACCGCCAGGCGACAACCTTCCCAACGAGTTCGTTAAATCATGCTCCAGCTAGTGCAAACTGCGCGTCGCCGACGTCGCTGTCCGGTCGAGGAACCGCCAGTGATGCGTGGCTTATTAGTCATGAAGTCTGCCCTTGGCGGTCTCGGTTGTTTCGCGACAGTCCATTTTCCGAAAGACAGCCCCATAGCAGAGTACGCAGGTGAAAGAATCACTCACGCCGAAACTGTGAGGAGGTTGACAAGGACGAGTGGCAAGCACATCTCTCAATTGGATACCGACCATTACATCGATGGAAGTGTCGGCGGGAACGAAACGCAATATATCAACCATTCCTGCGAGCCTAACGCGGACGTCCTTGTCATCGATAGATTCATGATCGTTTTTGCGCTGCGAGAGATTCTACCTGGAGAAGAGGTCACAGTTGATTACCTGAACTCTTTCGATCACGACCACACGCTCTGTCAATGTCGCACGGCATCATGCCGAAAAATCAAAGAAGCGCTTGAACATGATCTGCTAAAGCACGGCTCAGCCAGGACGGTCCAAATATCCCGCTTTTGACAGAATGAAATGAAACGGTGCTGATGGAAAAATGGCTTCCCAAATCAATCGTCTGCTTGCGTGCTAGTTACATGCGGCGAGACCTGCTCTCGGATCTGATCGCCGGTGTGACGGTGGGGCTGGTGGCGCTCCCACTTGCCATGGCGTTTGGGATCGCCTCTGGAGTCACGCCGCAAGCAGGTATTTACACGGCCGTCGTCGCGGGCTTTCTCATTTCTGCTCTGGGAGGTTCGCGGCTTCAGATCGGTGGTCCTACTGGTGCGTTCGTTGTAATTGTTGCGGGAATAGTCGCGGCCCATGGACTCTCGGGCTTGTTGATGGTCACCTTAATGGCCGGATTGATCCTCATTCTCATAGCCGTAACCGGATTAGGCACTGCGGTGAAATATATTCCCCGGCCGGTAACGATTGGTTTTACTAACGGCATTGCAATTCTTATTGCTTCGACGCAGATTAAGGATTTCCTGGGTCTCGACATAGCTCAGGTACCAAGCGAGTTCGTGTTACGCATGAGCGCCCTGGTGAAGAGCCTCGGCTCCTTCCACTGGTCAGCACTTCTGCTGGGCATCGGTTCGCTTCTGATCATTCTGCTGTTACCAAGGATAACTAAACGTGTTCCAGGTTCGATCGTGGCACTCGTGTTGGCGACGATCGCCGTGCAGCTTGCAGGAATGCCGGTAGAGACAATCGGCAGTAAATTCGGAGGTATCCCGACCGGCCTGCCTCATATTTCGTTACCCCAGCTCCAACCAGAATTGATTGTGCCTCTCTTGCCGGCAGCCGTGACCGTAGCACTGCTGGCCGCTATTGAGAGTCTTCTATCTGCGGTGGTTGCGGACAGCATGAGCGGCGACAAGCACAACTCCAACGTTGAACTGCTCGCTCAGGGAATTGCCAACCTCGCCGTGCCTTTTGTGGGTGGAATGCCCGCTACCGGCGCGATCGCGCGCACCGCCACTAACATCAGATCGGGCGCTCGCACTCCAGTTTCCGGGATGGTCCACGCATTGACGTTGCTTGCCATTCTACTGGTCGCTGCTCCCCTCGCCCGTTTCATCCCACTGGCGACGCTGGCGGCAATTCTTTTCGTGGTTGCCTACAACATGAGCGAGTGGCGCGAAGTAAGGACCATACTCAAACTCTCGAAGGCGGACATAATGGTGTGGCTGATGACGTTCGGTCTAACGGTGATGGCCGATCTCACTGTCGCAGTTGAAATCGGAATGCTGCTCGCCGCGCTGCTTTATATCTATCGCGTTTCACAGACCACGACAGTGGCGCCGGTAACAGAGGAGTACATCGAGGATGGTCGTCCACATATTCTGCAAGATAAACTGTTGCCCTCGTACGTTCTGGTCCTGCGCATACATGGTCCATTTCTGTTCGGGGCTACCGAGAAGCTGTCCGAGGCAACTGTCGATGTCGACTCGCTTCCACCTGTTGTGATTTTGCGGCTAAGAAACATGACGGCTCTGGACGCCACGGGACTGCATGAGTTGGAGAAGTTAGCCCAACGCCTGCGCGCCACTCAGCGAACGTTATTGCTGTGCGGGGCCCGAAGTCAGCCTGAACAGTTGTTGAGGCAATCACCTTTCCTTCAATATCTTGGTGACGAGAATATGCTTCCTCACGTCGAAGCAGCTCTTTCGCGTGCACGTGAAGTTTACGAGGGACGGGTCCAGTCAGCATTCGCTCAGCTTGAACCGACAGCTCGCAGCTAGACCTGGGTTGCGCGCGACTTTGTCAGGCCCAGCATGCGCATGCGAAAAGTAAGCATCTGAACACTAACACCATACATCTTCGCGGCGGCGTTCTCCTCAAGCCGTTGCCGGCGGATAGCCAGCAAGGCTGGACGCGGTAGTAGTAGACACCCCGACAGCCACTTGGCCTCATCCTCCTGCTTTTGACTAAACGTGTTGAGGATCAGCAGTCCATCATCGGTGACGTCCACTCGCGCTGGTTCATGGCCGATAATGAGATGGGCTCGTGCATGATATCGCTGGCCCGTCTTCCATCTCGGTGTTTCGGATTGACAATAATTACATCTTTGGTTCCGGCGCACAGAGTTACCGCTGACCAACTATCCGGATCCTCCTCGGTCAGTACCCTGAGCGCTTGATGGCTTACACCAGGTACTTCGTCGGCAGTCCAGACAAGGATGTCCAGGTGTTTAGCCAGCGTGAGCGGATCCAGCGGAGCAGTTGGTCGGAGTAGCAATTCGCGCCGCTGCTGCAAAGCCACCTTCTCGCACCAGCTTTTAAACCCACGATCGTACATGCAAAGACCCTTAGCCGCGCCCTGATTCTTCCTTCAACATCACGGCTCGATGAGCAGCAAGGATCAAATGCGCCAATGCCTGGGCTGTCGCTGGTTGCCAGTGTATGACCCGTAGCGTTCAGCAAGCCAGCCACGATCGCCAAACAAGTATGCTAGCGGTCTAAACCATGGCTAAATACCGATTTGGCATCTGCTGCATTGGATGAGGGGAGGCTGCGGTCAGAAGAGATTATCCGCATAGCCCTAGCCTTCCTAGCGTTCAAATTCGATGCCGTAGAGGATATGTTGTCCGATGTTCTGGTGAGAAAATGAGTTGACAATGTCAACGCTGAATGCTTTTGTCTGACAAACTTCACCATTTCAAATAGCCCTAAGTCTAGGAGCGAGAAAGAAACGTACGGGTCGAGGGGCCGCGTAGTCCTAGAATCACGTAACTAGTCGATTAATGTCTGGCGAGTGTGTAGTGTCTGAAAGTTGCGTTGCTCCCCAAAAGGAAAAAGCGGCGACCGTGACGTTACCCGACCGTGACGTATCCTAGCTTTCACAATGGATCGATGATATAAGGCCTTCCGTCCTCGCGTCCCTAACCTCTAACCCTTAAAGGAGCCACTATGAAACGCTCAGGTAAGTTGTCGCTTTTACTCGTTTGCTCGGCATTCATTTCCTCCGTCGCCTTTATGACATTGGAAGCTGGAACAAAATCAGCTACAAGCCGCCCAAAAGAGCTGGCAACTGGCCTCAACGCTCATTGTTGGTGCGTGATATCAAAGGACAGCCTAATGTATCACGCGACCGGAGTTCTCAAGGATCTGACTGGCGAAGTGAACAAAACTTATACGTTTCAGGGCCAGTCGCAGCAGGATGACTGTCAAGATAAGTGCCAGAAGAAAGCCCATGGTTATATTAAGGATCAGAGTATCGCCGCGATGGCCTGTGCGGCTAACGCGGCGGACCACACGGACATCATGGCTTGGAGCGCAGTCGGCACGGCGTGGTACAGAGGAGCTGAGCATATTGGGATACTGAAGAATATTCCGCAAATGGTGCAGACAACTTGCACATGTCCATCAAGCTGGACATGCAATGGCTGCTCTCCTCAAGTGGCTGGCGGCGTCACAACCGATGGCAAATGCAAGAAGTGGGCAGGCCTAAATACCATCAGTCCTTACCCCCCGGATGGAACTCCGATCGGTTCTTGGGGATTCACGTGGGGAAACTCCATTAACGCATGGGGCACGTCCGCCAATGGAGGTGCGCCGACATGCGTTACCACCGTGATCCAACCGGGTTCGTGTGGTTGGTATTAGAACGAGATGTACGACAACCAACAACACAGGATTCAGACACTACTGGCGAGCGTTGGGCACGCTATTGTGAGGACGCCGGACGTAGAGGGCGGCTTGAGCTAACCTACAGACTCGCCGCCCTCAATACTTTTGACTTGCTACTGGATCAGGAAAAGGTTTGATTATCTTCTGAGCCGTCTATTTGTAATCGGGCTTGGCCGCAACCCACTAACTCAGGTGGAACTCTAATCGTAATTTGTTGCAGAACTGGAAAGGATGGAACCGTAGTTGCGAAGTCCTGCTTAAGAATGGACTGCGAACCAGACTGGCAGGTGACTCGGATTATGAGTGAATTCTGAATAAGAAGGTTCTTAGCGCCGGACGCGAAGATTAGGATGCGTCGTTGGTCGCCAGCCGGAAGCGGGATATTTGTCGGAAGCGCAATAAGAGAATCGGCGTCGAGCATGATTAGCGGTCCGTTCACGGTTCCATTAGCAACTTCCCAACCGCGATCTAAACCCTTTCGACGACTATCGTCCGATCTGATTCTTGAAAGACGACGCATTCGTTTTTGCTACAGATGCACTGATTAATCAAAATTGATTGGACACCGCAACTCATTTATCTGCTCAGCAGTTACTCGGCTGCAATCCTGAATATGGGTGTGAAGGTGGCTGGTGGGACGTGGTTTTTAACTATGCCAAGGGTGCAGATGTCGCAACATACGACGCTTATCTGTATGTTGGTTACGTTCAGAATTGCCACATTACAGCAAGGCCCTATCAGTGGAGACATGGGGCTATGCCAGCAACAACGATATGCCCTCAGTAACTGAGGTTAAGCAGTCCCTCTGTAAGTATGGAGCATTAGTAGCTGGCGTGCATTCTACTACTAGGTTCCAGAATCATAGGTCAGGTGTTTTCCGTCAGTATAGCGGCGTGGTCTATCCCATCAATCAAGCTATTGCGATAATTGGTTGGGATGATAATCTAGGCGCATGGTTGATAAAGAACTCTTGGGGAGATTGGTGGGGCGTTCAGGGGTACCGCTGGGTAGCCTATAACAACAACAGTATCGGTTACGGTGCGGCTTGGACAGTTGCGCGCAAGCGTTAGCTAAAGCTGCGCGTTCTGTTTACTGCCGGTCAGTGCACACATCAGATGATGAGTTCTTTATGTGGTGCTGGCGGGGATGTTTACTATTACTGTGGCGCTGTTCCGAACACCAGGAATCGATCGAGTTTATCACTCGCGCCCTCTCGTTCTTCCGGAAGAACGTGTGCGTAAGTATCTAACGTAAACGAAACTCTGGCATGGCCAGCCTGTTCACTGACGACCTTTGGGGGAACGCCGCTCAGCAAGCTCAAAGTGACATAAGAGTGCCGGAGATCATAGAGGCGCATCGTTTCTGATAATCCAGCCCTGCGCAGCGTCGGTTTAAAGTGGTAAAAGGTGAGAAACCTCCGGCCGATCGGGTTGCCCAGACCGGTGGCAAACACCAAGTCATTATCGTGATACGTGAGTCCAAATTTTAATCGCATTTCATTCTGTCGGGTGCGGTGTCGTTTGAACTCGGTGACCAGTGCTCCGGGGAAATACACGCTTCGAACACCATTCCGTGATTTAGGATCATCCCACCGCCAACCGCCGCCTTTTACAAGTTCGATCACGACTTTCCGAACGTGGACGACTCCTCGATTTGGATCGCTTAAATCAAGAGCGCTCCATTGCAATCCCAGATACTCCTCCGGTCTCAATCCTGTAGCCAAAGCAAACTTCAATAGCAGGCCCCAGGAATTCTGCTCCGTGGCCGCCAAGAAGCGTTTCGCTTCCTCCGGCGTGAAGAAGTGCATTTCCTTCTTTTCGATTCTTGGTCCTCTGACAGAGCGCATCGGACTTTTGGTTATAAGCTCGATCGTGAGCCCCCAATTCATCGCCGTACATAGGCGCGCGTGAACATGTCTGATCGTTCTTCCTGATAACCCCTTAGCTTTCAGTTCACGATACAAGCTCTCAACATGATGAGGCCGGAGCTGCATCAGAAGATGATTGCCAAGGATGGGCCGCACATACAGTCTCATCAGGTTTTCATAAGAAGTGTACGTATTCTCTCGAGTAGTGTGTCGCCAGGCCTCCAGCCATTTATCCAGAAAATCGCTGACGGTCATCGTCATCATGCTGGTCCACGTGTCCGGATTCTCGCCCCGGTTCTGGTCACGTTTAAGCTCATGTTCTCGAGCCCAGCGTTGCGCGTCCTTCTTTGTTCCAGTGATGGTTCTGTTTAGGTAGTGACGCTTGCCTTGCGAATCCCGATTGAGGAAGATGCGGACCAGGTGTTTGTCCTGACTACGGGTAATAATTTGTGCCATCCTGGTTCTCCCTTCTGTCGAAAATCAAACGTGAATAAACAGACGAGAGGCTGTGAAGTTCACGCCGCTCGTTTAACTCCGCCACGCTTGATGAATTCATGTACCGAAAGCTCGGAGAAGCGCAGGATGCGTTCTCCAAGATTGACTGACGGCAATTCCTGATTCCTTGCCAGGCGGTAAACAACCTGGGCATTCGTATTCAAGAGGTCGGCAACCTCCTGGGCGCTCAGTAAGCGGGTTGGCTTTGGCGGAGTAGGCGCCACCAGCAAGCAGAAAAGGCGACGCACAAGATCCCCCACTTCAAAGCCGAGTTGCTCGGAAGAAATGGCAGTGGCTTCATCTGTGCTGCTCGCACAAACATAGAGAGGTTCGATGTCAGATTGTAGGGGTGATTTCGACATTTAATCGCTCACTCGCTCATCCATTTTTTGAGGCCGTTTCAGCCGTTTACTAGCACGGAGAACTTTCAATTCAAGCTGAAGTTCACGCGTGTTGAAGAATCTGACCAATTCGCGTAGACCATCGATGCTCAACAGATAGTCGGTACTCTCTGGAGGCTCGTGATCCAATCTTTCAAAGTCGGTCCAGTCTCTAGGTATTTGCAGAGTGCGGCCGTCCCGACCTCGCAGCTTTACACGAGCTCCATGGCAATCCAGGAACTCAAGACTCTGTCCGTTTAAGGGGTGATTTGGATGGGTAATGGTGACACGAGCCGGCGAAGACACCGCGCCCGTAGCATTGTGTAACCTACATGACAGTCTATGTTCCATAATGCAAACTCTGAGCGTCGATCTCTAACTGCAAGCTGCTGGTGATGTTAGAAACAGGATCTGTAATCCCATGCCGCAGCGGTCCCTTAACGATGTGTTCTCGAGTTGTAATTTGATATCTCTTGCGAAGCTTGTGGATGGAATGCTTGTGAAAATCTCCCCCGGCCATATTGCGGAAGCCAGCCTTATTTAGCGCCTCGGCTATTTCGCGATCGCTGTGACTAGGAGCTCGCGTTTTGACGAATTTCACGATTTCTGGATCGATGTCCTTAAAATCGGTAAAGGTAGGCACTGTCACCTTGAGGTTCGTACATGCCTGGGTGCGCCAACGAATTTTGACATCGGCCACGGCACCAGTTCTGAGAATAGTGACATCATTAATCAGACACCGCAGAATATTTTTCTTCATAACCATCGTAGTGCTTGCAGCTTCCCATATGAGCGGGAGATTCTTCAGTAAGGCGTTAACTTCGTCCCGCTCTGCGGGTGATATTTTCAGCACCGCCTTGAGCGAATCCTCCTGCTGTCGTTTCAATCGAATCAGTGCTTCTTCTTTCTTCTTTAAATCAGTCTGAGCGCATTCGAAGGCGTAAGTGTTGTTGAAATCAATGCGCAGGAGCCGCCGTCTCGCGTAATCAACGGCAGCTTCGGCATGTTCAATTTGAAGGTTCCGCTGTCGCTCTAGCGCGTGGCGTTGCTGGTGCAGTTGCTCGACTGCTTCGATCGTTAAGTTCAGTTGCACTGGTTCAATTGCTTTTAGAAATACTTCCTCAACAGCAGCGTCTATTCTCCGGCCGCTGGTATGGTGGCAGGTGGGATCCCCCCATACAGTCGCTGCATAGGAACAGCGGTAATAGAGGTGATCCGTATATCTAACAGACATTCTGCGACCGCATCTGCCACAAATGGCCAGTCCCTGCAACAGTGCGGAACCAGCACGCGATGCTCCCCGCATCTGAGAAGCAGTGCGATTTTGACGCAACTGTTCGGTAATTCTGAGGAAAGTAGACCAGGATATATAGCCGGGATGGGCATCGTGCTTGACAAACTGCCATTCATCACGCTTTGCAATGGTCGTAGATGTTTTTACCTGGGATTGGCCATCTCTAATGCTCAGCTTTCGCGTCGTGCGGCAGCGCCCATAGGCGTAGGTACCTGCGTAAGTAGGATTATGTAAAACTGCATGCACGCGCTGCGACGTCAACGTTACCCACACACACTTTCCTGGTTGCGCTGGCAAGGAGTTTGGGAACAGGAGATTATGCTTGGCAAAATACACGGCCACCGCACGGGCGGTCTTCACAGTGTCAAAGACTTCGAAAACCAGTCGTATGGCCTTTTGCACTGACCGATTGGGATCCAAGACGATCGTGCCCTGCTTTGAATAGACAAATCCTACGGGCAGAGCCAGGCGCAGCTTTCCTTGCTTCGCTAACTCCAACTTGGCTCCGTTCATTCGATTCGTAATCAATCGTAATTCCATCTCACCCATGAGGGCTTTGAACTTCATGAGCGTGCTATCGTTGTTGTCACTGGCATCGTAGACACCATCAGGGTCGATGATTAACGTCCCCGTCAGGTGGCAAATTTTTATGAGGTGATGCCAGTCTGCGGAATCGCGACCTAAGCGGGTTGACTCAAGACTGAAGACAGCGCCCACCTGTCCTTCTGTAATTGAGCAGAGCATTTCCATGTAACCAAATCTGCCCTGGGTTGAAGCGCCGGAAATACCAGTATCTGCAGTCACCACAATGATGTTTTCTTTTGGCCAACCCAGCTCCAAAGCCAGCAGTTCGACGTCCGCCTGACGTTGTCCGCTGACAATGTGTTTTTTTACGCTCTGAGGTGTTGACTGACGCACGTAGATGAAAGCGAGCTTTTCCAGGTGCTGTCGCTGAATCTTCGATTTTTCTTTTTGAAAAAACATGAGCCTTCTTCCCTACGATCATGGATGCCACTATCAATTCAAAGATTCTGGCTCGGTACCAATAGCGTCCTTATCAGCGGCGGCGGCAGCATTGGTTCTATAAACCAAAAAACTGTAACAGACGTTTATGAACAGATTGATGACCGCTTGCTGTGTCTCAGGATCGAGCTGTGACCACAGGTCATCAAGATTCGGATCCTGTCCTGGTTCCTCAGCATCCGCCATATCGCGCCTGTTCTTCGCGAGCCGTTCATTCGGTCGCGAGACCGCTCTTCACAGTTGCGCTTTCGGCCGTGGAGTCTGTTCACCGTTCCCCTTTCGGCGTTGCAAAACAACGCTGAGAACGACCGTATGAAGTACACCAATAGCCGTCAACAATATTTTTTTCGCTAATTGTTGAGCCGGCGATCAACCGAAAACGCAGTCGACCTGGTTTCAGCGTTCGCCTTGTCGCGGTCGTGCTTCGCGATCCGCCGAACCAGTTGCGAGACTGCTCTCCCAGGTTGCGTTTTTGGCTATTGGGTGTGTTCACAGTTCTCCTTTCAGCGCTGCAAGAACTACGCTGAAAACGACCGTATGAAGTACACCAATAGCCGTCAACAATATTTTTTAACTAATTAATTAAGACCATAATTAACGAAACACACAGGGCAGCTTTCAGCTTGTAACGGGGGATATCCATGACACGTTCATGGGCCGGAACAAGGCAGTAGTGATCACGATCTCGGAGCTGCAAATGCTGCTTTTGTTCAAGGCTCCAGATTTAAAGCGTCGACAGATGACGAAAGCGGAAGGGTCTGCGGGTTTCTATTTGCAACCGAGAAGAAAGGATAAAGTGGAGGGACTTTTCTGGTAAGAATCACGACGAGATATCTTACTTACTTGCTCAAAAATGTGGTTCTTTTTACTTAGAAAAGAGCAGAAACTTCCGGTGAAGATAAGGTGGATTTCACCATCAAGAGATCGGCAATTCCCAAACAAAACCATCTGCAGAGACCACAACGAAATCTTCCTGGGCCATCCCAACTCCAGAGTCAGCAACAGCACAAGATCGGGTTGACATCTATCGGTAGAGGGAATATCGTCCCTGCGTTCGATACGTTACTTTCCTGCCGACGAACTCCTACGCATTCGTCGGCCTCAAATCAGTATTGCAAGTAACCGTTCGCAATGATGAAGTAAAGCTGGGCACAACTTAAAAGTGCTGGTTGACCTAACTGTAGTTAATCTCCTCGCTGAAGGTTATTTGTACACTCTACGCTCGACCCTGGTGTTGTTCAGCGCGCTGCTCAACGAAGCATCTGATTGGCCTTCCCAGTCCGCGCGAACTCTGAAATTGGGACGCCCCTAAAAAGGGCCTTCAGCCTCATGTCTTGACGGAGTGAAAAATGACATCCTTTCAAATCGTTCTCCTTGTGATCGGATTCTTGCTGACATTGCTGGCAACATCTCTTAGTCGCTTCGTCAGGAAGCGTCCTGTCGTAGGACGAGGCTTGACTTTCGGGGGCAAGCCGGAATGGCTCAAGATTACCCCGATTGATTTGATCTATGGGTTTGTAATGCTCGTAGGTATTCTGGCTAAGGAAGTGTGGGACAGCATAAACGAGACTGGATCATTAAAGGTAAGGTGGCCGCGCTTGTTGGCTGCACTGATCGTTTCCCCAATTGTTTATGGGGCTGTCTATTCAAAGTTTACACAAGGCCAGGTTGACCCGGCAGGTTTAGTCATAGCCTTTCAGAACGGTTTCTTTTGGCAGGCAGTGTTTCGAACTGTACAGGCAGGCACTGAGGGAACTAGTCATCTCTAACCAGCTAAAATAGACGACAACTGAGCGTTCGCCACCCTAGCCGTGGTTTCAGTTCTGAATCACTCTCATCCGGAGCAATACGACTGTGAACCTAAAAATTATCCCGGGCGGGCCTCCCTCGCCGCCCTCGGTCTCAAAAGCTTCAATTCTGCCGGTTGCTCATTTGACCCAGATGAAGAGTCAATGGTGTTGGGCAGCTGCAGCTCAAATGGTCCTGGATTATTACGGCCAAAGTAAATCACAATGTGAGCTCGCCAATATTTTGCTCGGAAAGCGTACCTGCTGTTTCTGGGTCAACAGGTGTAACGTCTCATGTACAGAAGCTCAAGTAGCACAACTCTATAGCTCCCTGGGGCTAAGCAGTACTCATCACTCAACACCCGTTAGCTTTTCTACAATCCAGTCGGAAATAAATGCGAATCGGCCAATCGAAGTAGGCTTTTCCTGGAGTTCTTCGCGAGGCCACCTTGCGATAGTGCGGGGATGGGAGCAGAATACCAGTGGTGACTGGGTAAGGATTAATGACCCGGATCTCTGGTTACACCAAAATAACGGGCAAGGCAAGATGCTGTACTCCAAACTGGCGAAACCATATGGAATTGGCAAGTGGGTTGCAACCTGGACAGACTTGAAATAGGTGCCCTAATGGTTGAGACAGATTTCATTCCGGAAGACGCTCTCCAAAGCATTGCCAGACAGATAGGCTTTGAAATAACCAGTTTGGCTGAACCCGAATTTCTAAGCAGCATAGAAATCGAGTTGGCCGAGACGCTGCAATTCTGGGTGCTTAGCGCCGAACCTGGTGAGCAAGGAATCGGCAATAGTCTAGCTCATTTACTTCAGCCTACTGGTCGCTGGCATCACCAGATAAAATTCAATGGAGCAGCAGCGGCTTTCGCCAGATCATCAGAACCTGATGAAGACTCCGATCAATGGGTTCTCTGCGAATTGTTCATCTCACCATTTGCTGAACGAATTGCCAGGGGAATCGACCAGATTGAACACCTGGAAAGTAACAATTCCATAGTGCGGCTTTTTATTGCCCCAGCCTACAAGATACATGCACTCTGGTTGGTTAATCAGGACGAAACGAGTCAAGTGCTTGTGATTGATCGCCCTGAGGAATTCATTGAATTACCAACCAACCGACTGGTTGATTCCAGAAATTTCCTCGCTGCTGTTTCTTCATTGCATGACATTGTCGGCATCTCTTACGCGCGATAGCATCGACCCGCGCAAAGCAGACACACACAAAGAATCATAAGCAACAGTCTTAGGAATTTGACGGCCGTGCAGAGAGCCCGCGAATGCCATTGGTCTAATGAATGAGATTGAAAACTTATGCGTTCATTTGTTTTCTGCTACGTTAGTTAGTTATAACCGTGGACCAACCGCAGGTCTTCACACTCTTCAAGGCCAGGAAGCACTAACGCCACTTTGAACACCCTCTCAACATCACCTGATGCCCTCATCATCACAGAGCGACAATGGCTCCATTGACGCGTTCACCTTTCCCGCTCAAAAATACACGGCCAGTAACCGCCCGATGAAACGTGTGGTCTATCTAAAGAGGCGCTTCGCTCACCGGTTACGGGGGAAACCTCGTCGACTAAACCCTTTCTCACACACCATTACTGAGTACCGAGCGACGATGTGCTTGAGATTCCGGTGGACCGAGTTATGAAGGATAGAAAATGGGCCTGTGTTCCTGGCTTTAGAGGATACTTCCCGGCCAAGTGGCATTCGCTAGGCGAATCGACCGCACACACATATGTCGGAGACCAAAGTGCGGAATCCGCCGTGCCTTAGAAGAGAGAAGCAAAGACAACGTCCAACTAGAGGTGCACGCTCTGAATCTGCATCATGCGTCGCGAAAAACTGCTAGTGATTGCAGCAATCCCTTCTTGATAGCAAAAACTCGTCCCAGTGCTATGCTTGTCCGCGTCCGAGCTCGCGAAGGCATTGACTTCTCTCGGCGTGTTGCTGCGTAGTTCTTCCTTGGTAATCAGGTGAGTGATTTGTGATTCAACGGTGCGCGACGGATAATTGCGCCGAAACGAAACCCAACGGGCAATATGACGCGCGAGAACAACGATGTGGACGGCAACAGAGGACGGGTCGGTTATAGACGCGAACGGGACAGTAGTCTTCTTCAGCACTGAGCGCTTCATAAACGACATTTGCTTGGGAGATTGCTGCTTTATCTGCGGCGCGAGGACGAATGAACGGCCTTTCAACAACGAGCATATTCTGCCAGAGTGGTTGCTACGTCGCTATGATCTGTTCGCCAAGACGATCACACTCCCGAATGAAGGCACCGTTCGATATGATCGGTACACTGTCCCTTGCTGTGCAGAGTGCAACTCGCTGATGGGAGAGGTCGTCGAGAAGCCGATCAGCGAAGTCGTACACGATGGCGTCAATGCCATCAATGATTACATCTCTAAAGGCAACCTATTGAAAATGTTCGTGTGGATGGGGCTGATTTTTCTGAAAACGCATCTGAAGGATCGGACACTTCGAGTTCATATGGATGTGCGTAAAGGTGACGAAAAGATAGCTGATGAGTATGAGTGGGAGTACCTTCACCACATTCATAGCGTCGTGCGCTGCTTCTATACTGGTTGCGTTGTCGAGATGGAAGCAATCGGATCGTTCTTAAGTATTCCAGTCAAGGCGCAGGCATCTCGGGATCGGTTTGATCTTGGCGATCTCTACCTCGCACAAACGATGCTATTGCGCCTCGACGATATGGCGATGTTGACGGTTTTTAATGACTCTGGCGGCGCGATGAATTACTTCTGGCAAAAGCTTGAAAAAATTACGGGGCCTGTATCGGAACTACAGTTGCGCGAGATCATGGCCGAGTTGGCATGTCTGAACTTACATTTAAAGGAGCGGCCAACGTTTCATACGGAATGTGACCTCATGAATGAGAAGTGTCGAATTATTGGGAAGCGCCCGACTTTGGATCTTGTGCACATGGACCGACGGATCCGAGGCAAATTGCTACACCAGGCGGTTAGGCATATGTTACCGCAAATCAGGACAGCTGGCCGAAGTCAAGACGAAATGTTGGAAGCGATCAAATCCGGCAATTTGACATTCCTGTTCAATGATCATGGCGAATTCATTAATGAGCTATGGATGCCGCTGTAGTTGGGCCACCTCGATACGGTTCGAATCGGGTCGTGCCCGTCCGGGTGACGCCAGTGCCTGCTCTGCTTCAGTTGTACTGGCGCTAGCGTCCACACTGGAGAAATAGCGCTGAACCTCGTTGCAGGTGAGTTTCCAACAGACCACTTCCTGCACAAACGAGAAAGCAATAAAGGCGGGTGAACGCGATTGCGTGTCCTTATGAAGTCCTTGTCCTCTCAAGTTGTTCGCAAATTCACGCGGCGACCTGAACTCGCTCGTTATGGGACTTAGCGAGATAGAAAGGCCTTAGTAATGTTCGTCTTGACAAGCGATGAGTCTGTTATCGGCAACGGCGGGAAAGTCCTGTACTTCAGTATCGACAAGTTCATTAAGGATATTTGTGAAGGTGACTTCTGCTTCATTTGTGGAGTTAGTCCTTCTGAGGCTGACTTCAATAATGAACATGTTCTGCCTAAGTGGATTCTAAGAGAGTATGGGCTGTACACCAAATCGATTACGCTGCCGAATGGAACAAGTTTTAGATATGACCATTACACGGTTCCTTGCTGCAAACAATGTAACTCACTTATAGGTCGGATGATCGAGGAACCGGTTCGTAACTTGGTTACTCAAGGATATGAGGCGGTCTCCCACCATCTTAATCAGAAAGGACCGTGGTTATTCTTCGTTTGGTTGACGCTGCTCTCTCTTAAGACATACCTAAAAGATAAGAGCCTCAGATTCCACAGAGACCATCGTCTGGGAGATGAAAGAATATTCGACTTCTATACTTGGGAGGGATTGCATCACATTCACTGCGTAGCCCGTTCCTTTTTTACGAATTGCGAGATTGACCCTAAAGTTATGGGCTCATTTGTAGTCTTACCCGCAAAAGTCGAAAGCCACTTCGAGAACTTTGATTACAGCGCCCTATATGCTCCCCAGACCGTTCTGTTGCGGATGGGCGATTTTTGTTTCATAGCAGTCTTAAACGACTCGTGCCAATCGTTGGTTGTTCTCAGGAGTATGTTAGAAAAGATCTCTGGTCCCTTGTCCCCAATACAATTGAGAGAGATTATGGCACGGTTAGCTTACATCAATCTTAAGTTGCGGGAGAGACCTATCTTTTACCCTGAGTTTGACCTGAAGGAGGGGCTCTATAGGATGTCGGTTCACACTTCAAGCATGGTAGCTCTAGATAATTACCAACAAAGCGAGTTCGGCATTATTTTATACTCCTGCTGTAAGAACGTAATTTCCAATCTTCCAAACTCAGATTCATACAAAAAGCGGTTAGAGGATCAAGCGAAGAAAGGGTACACCTTTCTTTTTGACGCACAGGAACATTTCATCGCAGATTCAATGGATTTGCTTCCCCTGGGAGCAGAACGTAGCTAGTGAAGCGGCCCCTTCCCTTCCGAGCGGCCAACCCTAATTCCATCAACAAGTTGAAATGACACCCCTCGTCGAAACCCACACAGCCCGAAACGTTTTCATATTGTCGAGGTCCGTTACAGTGAGTCTAAAAGCTTGCTGACTATTGCAAGTAGACCATCAGCACTCGCGTCCGATATGTGCTTTCCCCTTTGGGCTTGCACCTCATTCATGAGCGCTTGCAAGATGTGTGTAGCTGTCTCATGATCCTCTCGCCGCAATGCGTTTATAGCGGACTCAAGTTTAGAAGTTAGGCTTTGTTCGGTTCCGCGAGGTAATCCAAGCGTCCTAACAATATCGGTTAAGACCAGAGCGGATACTAACGTGTTTGATCTTTGACCGGGCTCTATAACAAAGTCGACTACGCCATCACCTTGAGTATCAAGCTGGAGCCGGATTGATCCAGCAACGTGCTGGAGAAAAAGTCTCCCTTTTGTATTTTGAGACACCGGAATGTCAATGTAGCTGAAGGTTGATACCAGATTATCCTCTGAGAATTCCTCCAGTATCAAACTGAATGTACCCAGAGCTGCGCCTTGGAGTTCGATTCGATAGGTATCAGCGGTGTCTAGCGTAAGGTACACTCCGCCGCCAAATGACTCGAACGAACTGTTAGGAATTTGCCGTTCAAAAGTTGGAAAGTCAGATGTCACATCTGGGTTCGGCACTGGACCCGTGTGACGACCTAACGTGTCATACGCGTGTGGGATGACAGGTGATCGTAGGGTCACCCTGATCCAACTTGCACCGACTGGCTCATTCCTACTGATGTGATTAATAGATGGCGTGGCGTTACCACTTAAGAGACTCTTGATAAGCTCAAGAATTGGCTCTGCACCCATGATGCTGGAATGGTCCCTGTCACGAGTGAATCCCCGATTGTAGGTGCGAAGGTTGAAATAGAATGTTTCAACTGGAAGAGCGGTTGCGCTGCCTATTACAACCGTTCCATCGCCACGAATGGAGTCAATGGGTCGGTGATCTAAAACTAGTTCGCACGACCGAAATGAACAACTCGCCTCCGAGGTATACTTGATCCCTCGAAGAGTCGGTACACCCCAACCTGCGACTTGGAATACTTTTACGCCGGGCGGTGCCTGCCACAGGTCGGATCGTGAGTGCAGTACCCGCACCCGCTCTAAAAGGAGCGGAAGAAGTACATTAGGTTGCCGAGTATCAGCAGGCGCGTCAACGCAGGCTCCACTGAAGGGTTCAACTCTTAGTCCAGCATCCCCAAGAAGAAACCCGATGAGGCCATTATCGTCATCGCCATATGTGTTGATTTGGGTGCCATAAATGCTGCGAAACTTTACAACCTGAGGGGAAATGTCTTGAGGATCAAACTCGATAACGGGCGCAGTGAACCGATTGAAGTACTCTTCGGAAGGCAGCAGATTATAGGCGCCAATCATTGTCTCACCAGCTTCTCTTGCAACTGACTGGGAAACCACTTTGCCAAAAAATATTCCCTCATAATCACCGTGCAGCAATGAAGCTACAGCCTTAGGTGTGCCCAGATGCGGAGGAGCAACCATTATAATCGCATCAACCTTCTGAGATTTGCCTTGCTCGACAAGCACTCGCATCAGCTCTTTGATGAGCAGCCCGCCATTACTATGAGTGACCAACGTCACCTTGCCTGTAGCTGAAGAATTTGCCAACTGTTCAATATCATTGGCAAGCGAAACAACTCCGTCTCTAAAAGCAACTCCATCTCTGGCAATGCGTTCGATGTCGAGGCGCCAATCATATGGAAGAGCCTTCCAATCCCTCATGAATCCTTGCATTTTTAGCTCATTCATAAAGTGGGCGAAGTCACCATAGATATCAAAAATACCTACGGCACTATCTATAATGTCTCTTGTATAAATGTTCTCGGCACTAGCCCCATCAGTACGGGGGCGAAGAGCACACATGTCGGCATTTCGATTCGCAACCCATAGTTTGTTCTCAAAAACTAAACCCTGTTTATAAAGTCGGCTTCCCTCGAAGCCTGGAAGAAATACGACGTTAGAGTGTCCGACCGCGAAGTCCGTATTTCCAGGAACACCAAATTCCTTCCAGTCTGACGCATTCCCTTGCGAATCTATAGCCCGTGCACGCCAATGGTACTGGGCAGAAACCAAAGCGGATCTTGTAACTGAACTTTCAGACCCTGAGGCTGCAAGGCTGCTTTCCAAAATCCCCCCGTCAAAGTTTCCAGTGAAAGGCTCTGTTATCTGACGCAATTCAACCTGAAGCTTAACTTGGTTATTTAATGGACTCGTCACTCGAGCTTTAAAAGTCACCGCATTGCCTATCGCTGTTTCACCTTCGCTAATTACAGAGCCGTCTGCCGGATTTAGCTGCTGTAATGCATCCACAGTTGGCGTTGATATCGGCGCAGGTGTCGGCGTTGGAGTCGATGTTGGTATAGGTGTAGGTGTCGGAGTAGGACTGGACCCTGCGAATGAATAAATCTTCCAAGTGTCGCTTCCCAAAGTATTGTCAAACAACGCTGCATATGCCGTGTTGGCAGAACCCATGATGATCGTATTGGCAATCTTCGCTGGAAAACTCCACTTAGGAGATCCATCATTCCCTACGGCGAAAATGAGAGGAGAAGACGGATTGGGGCTACCCGAGTTAAAGCTCACATATGCTGTGCCCTCAACGTCAAGCGCAATTTGAGGAGTTGCAAAGCCGAGTCCGGTAGCCAAACCGACAGACCAGGTCGGCTGACCGGACGCGGAAAACGAGAAGAGAGTAGCCGCCCCTCCGGCACTAAAATCTGAAGTGGCAAACAGGATCGACCCGTCTGCTGCAATGGTTGGCGTTGAGCCTAAGCTGGTATTCGTGAGCGCAGTGGACCATTTGACGTGTCCGCCAGGTGACAGCGCCCACAAGCGATTGAACCAAACGTAAATCGTCCCGTCTGGTCCAATTGCGGGCGCGGATATGGTTCCTGGATCTGCTCCAAGGAAAGTCTCCCACAACGGCTCTCCGGTTGTTAGGTCATGGGCAACCACCGACCTATCTTGGGGTTTGCTAGAAATGATCGTTCCGGTTGGCGCAACGGCAGGTATGAGAGCTCCATTCGCGCCGTAGTTGTGGCCCCACTTCGTCGTTCCATCAGGGTACAAAGCAACCAACCAGTCATTAAAGAAATACCCATCAGCCGTGGAAAGGTAAAGTGTTCCATCCTGACCAATCGCTACTGTTCCGGGAGAGCCGCTAGGAACATCTGGCGTCACAGGGCTAAAGTCCTTCGTCCATTTCACGCTTCCATTGGGGAATAGCGCATACAGAAGGTCCTGGCGCGTTGAAACGTAAATGGTTCCGTCTTGTGCGATTGTTAGGTTGTTGACTGGGGAACCGATGTATTGAGCGCTTTCAAACGCAAATGAGCCATCACAATGGAGAGCAACGATTGTCCAGGTAACCGAGTTAGAAGCGCTCTTGGTAAAGTAGATCATTCCTGTGGGTCCAACCACCGGCGATGAGCTCCCATACCCAGCTCCAACATCGAACAACAATGCGGCCCTATTTGTTTGTGGACCAAGGAAAGGACTGAGGCCTGAATGAGTGCTATCGTGCTGGTAAGTAGTCCAAAAGGGCGAGGCGGCCGATTGCAGTGGTGTATAGAGCTCAGCTTTCTTCGTAGGAGGATTGGGCTCAGCGGTGCCGGCGACGCCACCCGCGACTAGTACCTCTCCATTGGGCAATAGCGTAGCCGTATGCAGTTCACGTGCGAAGTTAAGATTACCGGTGGTGGTCCAGCTTCCAATGACTGGATCATAGAGTTCTGCGTTGTTAATAGCTGTAGAGATGCTCCCAACACCGCCACCTGCCACCAACACAGTGCCGTTTGCCAAGAGTGTGGCGGTGTGGAAAAAGCGAGCGACGTTGAGATTGCCAGTGATACTCCAAGTCGCGCTAGCAGGATCATAGAGCTCAGCTTTGTTCAATTGCCCAATGTCAAAGCCGCCAGCCACCAATACCTTTCCATTTGTGAGAAGCGTCGCTGTGTGTAATTGACGCGCGACGTTCATGTCAGTCGTAATGCTCCAACTGCCAGTCATTGCATCGTAGAGCTCGGCTTTGCTAATGGGTGTAGAGCTGGCGCCATTGCCACCCGCAACTAACACCTTTCCAGTTGGGAGGAGCGTTGCGGTATGTCTTTCGTGAGGGAAGTTGAGATTGCCGGTGTTACTCCAGGTGCCAGTAGCTGGATCATAGAGTTCGGCGCTCGCAATACTTGTAAAGCTACTGCCCAAACCACCCGCTACTAGCACTTTCCCATTTGTTAGCAAAGTCGCGGAATGTCTTTCGCGAGCGAAGTTGAGATTGCCGGTGTTACTCCAGATGCCAGTAGCAGGATCGTAGAGCTCGGCTGTGTTAAGCGCGCTGCCACTATTGCCTATGCCACCAGCTACCAACACTTTCCCATTTTCAAGAAGCGTTGCTGTGTGAAAGCGGCGGGCAAAGTTGAGATCACCGGTGTCGACCCAACTGCCGGTGCTCGGATCGTAAAGCTCAGTTTGTTTGATGATAGTGAAGCTACTGCCTCTGCCACCCGCCACCAGTACCTGTCCGTTGGATAGAAGTGTTGCACTTTGGGAGTCTCGTGCGAAATTTAGATCTCCTGTAATGCTCCAGGTTTGCGGCAGCGAGACATAACTTGCCAAAATTGAATCGTTGCGTGAATTAACTATGAGTGCTTCGCGATTGACGCCCATTTGCCTCTGATGACTATTCGCAGTTCCCGACTCTGCAATAAGCATTGCCCAACTGAGTATCAACAGAATCAAACCGATACCGAGACAGAAACTAGTTCGTCGCTTGCAAAATGTTTTGGAGTGAGATGGGAGTGGCATGTTGGACCTCCTGGTTGAGGGAGACGCTGCGCTTGGGCAGCAACCAAAAGTCCGAACGGGAAGGAGGCGAGGGCCAGGTTCGAGTCGGGCTCATTCAGAGATGCGCGCCGATGCTATACCCGTGTTTGAAGTCATGTCAACGTTCCTTCACTGTAGGTGAATTGCCTTATGCAGCGCCTCGCCAAAGCTGACCCTGTGCCTCGGCGAGAGCAGCCGGTATTAAAGGCTTCCTCAATCCTACGCGTGGGTTTTCGGTGGTCTCCGAAATGGACCGAAAGCACAGCTTGAGAGCTTGAAAGGTGGCTTTCGTATCCGGCCACTGTTTGAAGGCTTTTCGACGCATTTGATTTCCTTGCGGCGACTCGACAGAAGTTGTATTAAATGCTGCCCATACCTCGCGTCTCTAACCGAAGGCTTTTTCTTTAGGAGGCTCACAATGAAACTTTCGACGACATCTCTCACGCTCATGGCCTTGCTCTGTTTGGTCGCCACCGAGGGTTGCAAATCAGAGAATTCCCGGATTATCGGGACTCCATCACCAACTCCTGCGAGCGAGCGAGTGGCGGATTCATCATCGCCATCGAAGTCCTCCGCTCCGACAGCTTCGCCAACGCCGACGGCGCCTAAGTCTGGAAATTTGGTCGAAGCAACAATGAGTTGGGACGTCGCTTATGAAATCTCCGGTATCGGAAACGCATCAAACATGAAATTAACGCTTGAGAACAGGACCGAACGGGTTTGGGAATTGAAGGTCGAGCCCGGCACAAAGTTCGAACCTTCCGAAGACAATGTTCAGCGAATGGTTGTGACTGATGAATACCACGTGCACCTCGAACCCCACGAGAGGCAAACCGTGGAGGTGAAAGTGAGCTGTCTGGATATTAATCGGCTGGCCCCGGCTATCCAGAACCGTTCATGGAGCATCACGGCCTCACAAAACCTGGCACGTTTTATTCGATGCGCGAAGTCAGCCGTCAACGATATCGAAGCACGAGGTCAGATCCCGCCCGAGGCGCGGCGTAACCTCTTCCAATTCGTGATCTGGAAAGCTCGCGGTGCCACGCGAGACGATTTCGTGCATCTCGTACAGACCTACGGCCAAGAAGACATACCGGAGCAAGAAGCTGAGGAAATAATCGATGAGATCGAACCTCTTGTTGCCGACGTTTCATGTGGCTCGCTGAGCGACATCAATAGCTGAATTTTATCTGCGAGGCTCCCACGCGGTTTCGGTCGTTTCGTCTCGGGGCGGGCCAACACAAACAAACTCAGAAATTGCGGCTGGCAGATCGTGATCAGCGAATGGAATGACACTCCGAAAAGACTTTGGGGCAGAAAACCTACTTTTTGGGGCAACAACGACTTTTGAGGCAAGGCCGGTCTTCAGGGAAAAGTCACTAGCTTTTGAGTAGATCAAAGCATTTACAACTGCGGAAAAGGAAGGCTAAGAATGCCTTCTTTGTGTCTATGGAGAGCGAAGACTTATCTGGAAGGATTAAATGTAAGATGACTTACATAACTGGTCAAAAATGTAATTATTTTTACTTCGGAAAAAGGCCAGAAAAACACCTGCGGGACATAATCAATCGACGGGGTTCCTGCAATTAAAAACCGGTCTGCAAGCGGCGCTCAGCCTGTCGTAGCCAAGTGCGAACAGATCGATCTGAACGACCGAAGCTTTGTGCGATGGTACGCTGAGACTCGCGAAATCCGTGCTGAAGCACAAAGGCAACACGTTCATGTGGCTTCATTAGAGAAAGTGCTTCTCTTAAATAGACAGCGTCCTCCGGAGAAACACTCTGACTTCTTATCTCAGACGCAAAACCGAATCTGTCATTTGCGTCGAGCGAGAATGCCTCAGCGTGTCGAAGCGCACGCAACACGTCACGCGCTAAGTTGTGCAGAAAGCGCCGAAAGCAGAGTTGTGACCAAACTCCGCGGCCGGCCGGCGCTTCCAGCATAATGATCCATGCCAGAGACGCCACATTCGCACTCAGTTCGCGGCTGGCCTGTGCGCCCAAAACCCGGGCGTAGTAATCAGTTACTCGAGTCTTCATCCTCTGGTCCAGGCCCGCGGCCAGTTGCTCAACCACCAGGGCGTTACCGCAGGCACGGTAATGAAGGATGAGAAAGATGAGCGCCTCTTCCGTTAACGTTCCCAAACTTGCGATGGGAGCTCTGCTCCACGAGACAACCTCCTGCGTATCCATCTCCAACGCTTTGCGTATCTGTCGTTCAGGGGCGTCGGCATGATGTAGCCTTTTGCCCTTGAGCTTTTCTTCACCAAAGTGATCGCACTCAGACATGTGAAACCTCCCCTCTTGTTTTCCTTGAGCGGGCAGGACAGGTATGCGATACTTCAGGTCGACCCTTCGTTGGAGTACAGAATCCCTGCCCCGCCGTAAGCGGGTTGAAATGAAATTGACCTGGAGAGGCAAGGCCGCGAACCGTTCGCCTACTCCAGGTCGTTTGCTTTTTTTGAGAACGCCTTCCGCGGCGTTCTCTCCAAAAATCCTGCCTCAACTCGATGCCAGAAACACCAATGCCGCTCACTAATCTCTCTTGCAGTGATTAAGTGCGATGAGTTGGTGGATTTATGGCTTTCGTACTAAGGAAAATTTTGCCGGCTGGGCTTCATTCGCATCTCGATACTGAATCTGTCCACCTGTTGCCGCCGCTCTCAATGGCGCGAAGTCGACCGTTAAGTTTAGTGTGCGACCAGACGAGAAAAGCACCTGGCCGTCGCGAGCAAAACGAAGGTCACCGGGTAGCGCGCACGCTTCCAGCATCGGATACAATTCGCCATCGCTATCGATCAACACCAGTGGAAACTTATCGAACGGGCGCAGATTACAATCCCCACCATCATTGCGGCCGCATTTGACTTCAATCATTACTCGGGTTCGATCAGAGGGTTGCTCAACGCCGCTGACCCTCCAGACCGGCACGTCCGGGAGGGCGAGTGCTCGCATGGTTACCCATTCAGGTTGCGACTGCGTAAGAGAGAGGCTGCGAAGAGCAGCCAGTTGTTGCCGAGCGGCGGGCGCATGTTTCGAGTTTGGTGACTCTTGCAAATACTTTTCCAGTTGAGCGATAGCGGCTTCAATGTTTCGTTGCGCAGCCCACCAGTTATCATCTGGTCCACGGGTCTTCGGTGGCGCCGCAACGTTTGGCTTCTGTGGTACTCGGCCACCCGTTTGTGCCGCTGAGACGTAAAACGCGCTCAATAATAAACAGCAGGTCGTGACCAGTTGGATATTACGATGGACCATAGACACCTCACTGACGGTCAGCAGGACGAGCTGACCATTTGCCATAATCGTCCTTGAAAATTTGAAAATCCAAAACCGCGGTCTGTCGCGTTTTCTTAGTGGTTACCTTTGCCTTCACTGGCCAGTACTTCTTTTCTGCGTTGTAGTACCCTCTGGTATCGATCTCGACTGTTTCGAGTTCAATCCGGCCCACCAGTGGGTTCCAGGCACCCCGCGCCATAATTGCTTGTCTGATTTCCTCATCTGAGGGTTTCGGATCTGAGAGGCCAGCGCACGCAGCAATACTTAGACCGAGAAGAATTAATAGGACCAGTTTCGAATTGTTTCGAGTCGCCACCAACACAGCTCGATAAGGGCGGAAAGTCACATCCGCTGATCCGCATTTAGTATTGCTCTGCACTGCTGACCCCATGAGTGTTGAGTCCTATTTGATTGTCAGCCGGGGGCTTGTCTGATATTTTCCGCTCGTTACTTGAAAATCTGAGTTTCAAGCCCATGAGAGAAGCGGTCAGCACATCTGAATGATGAGCGCCGCTGGTGAACGACGACTTCGGATCACCACGGCTTTAATCAGAAGTACCATCTTAGGAACAATTGTTCCTAAGCGCAAGATCGTCAGGCTTCCCTCCGTGCCGGGAGGTCGGGCCTGATGGGAAAGGGTAAGCGAGCCCGCCCGCGGTTCCTGGGCAGGAAGATGCGTGTTATTCGGGAGACGTTTGGCCTATCCCAAAATGAAATGCTGCGGCGATTGCAGTTGGAGGATGAATTTAGTCGCTCAGAGATTTCCGCCTATGAACGCGGAGTGAGAGAGCCACCCGCGAAAGTACTATTGAGGTACTCATCCGTAGCTCGAGTTTGGGTCAATGTGCTCATTGATGATGATTTGGACCTTCCCTCCTCGTTGCCAACAAAGGCAATGCACCCGGGCATTAGTCATGCTAAATCGAAGCGCAGTTAGAGCGGTTTGTTAACCTACTTCTGGTGGGCCGTAGCATGAATCATGCAGGACATAGTTTTCCGTGACCTCCCTTTTCATATACGGGCCAGCCAGGCCTTCACTGGTTTATAGGCTAGCTCGTTCTTCAAGCGTTCGGGAACTCTGATCGACCTGGTTGAACCAAAATAGGAGCGGTGCTCGAAGCCAGGTGACATGTGTATGTCCATTGACGAGGGTTGAATCGCGCTTGACGAGGGTTGAATCGATTCAAAGGGTGATCGGATTTGTTGGTGAATGCGCTTACGCAGATGCAGCATCCTCTGTAGATACGAAATTTGCGTTGCTACATGCTACTCTCCGTGGTAGAGTGCGACACGCCTTGCAAAACTAAAAGCTCTCGGACCTTTGCCCTATTCCTCCCAGCCAGAGCTCCAAATCGAAAACAAGCGGCACTTGGTTTTTGTTTGGGTAAGGCGTGACCCAGGAGATGCTCAAATGATTCTTCTTCCTCCCAGACCCAGATTCTATCTAATCGTGTGGTCTCAATTAGTGGGGGTTTTCATGATCGTTCTGGGGATGCTTCCTTACTGGCTCAGGTTCCAACACGCCAGAATTGGAAACCCTTCAGTCTCATGGAGAACCGGTGTAACCCTCCCCTGTTCAGGACCACTCATAACTAGAGATTTCGAGTTTTTGGGTTAACAGGTATTCCCTAGGTGTCATGTCTCCCAGAGACTCATGTGGTCGTTCTTCGTTGTACTCTT
>Ga0126376_10000073_pt1 | contig 41019 bp, 40 predicted proteins | sample PanSoiMetPlot_15_FD_92760 | JGI IMG/M metagenome (GOLD analysis project Ga0126376, IMG submission 92760) | Tropical forest soil microbial communities from Panama - MetaG Plot_15 | ecosystem: Environmental > Terrestrial > Soil > Tropical forest > Bulk soil | place: Panama | collected 2016-02-17 | reverse complement strand
CAAGGTGGGCACGGTGGTGGTCATGGCGGCCCAAGGCGCGAGGGCGGACCTCGTCGCGAAGGCGGCCGTGAAGGTGGTCCCGGTGGACCGCGCCGCGGCCAGCGACAGTACTTCCGTAAAAAGAAAGTTTGCAAGTTCTGCGTGGAAAAGATGGACCTGATCGACTACAAGCGCGCGGACATTTTGTCGCAGTTCGTGCAGGAGCGCGGAAAGATTCTCCCGCGCCGCATGACGGGCGTTTGCGCTCGTCACCAGCGCTGGCTAGGCGTGGCTATCAAGCGGGCGCGCAACATCGCTTTGCTGCCGTTTGCGGGCAGCGCGGCCGGAGCAACGGCTCCCAAGGCAGTAGAGGCTCACAAGAGCTAAGAGAATTCGAGGACGAAGGGATACGAGGATGCAGATTATTCTTCAGGAAGACATCGATAAGTTGGGCCACCGCGGCGACGTGGTGACCGTCAAGCCGGGATACGCTCGGAACTATTTGCTGCCGCGCAGTCTGGCGATTGAAGCCACGGCCGGAAATATGAAAGCACTCGAGCGGATTCGCACCGCGCTGGCCAAAAAGACCGCGACCGAGCTCGAAGCCGCTAAGAAACAGGCCGAACTGCTAACAGGCGTTTCGCTGAACTTTAAGCGCAAGACTGGCGAAAACGATCAGATGTTCGGATCGGTCACGACGGCCGACATTGCCGAAGCGCTCGGCTCCCAGGGCTTCAAGATTGACAAGCGCCAGGTCCAGCTTGCTGAACAGATCAAGATCATCGGCGAACAAGACGTGACGATCAAAGTCTTCCGCGACGTTGTCGCCCACATCAAGGTTACGGTGGAAAAGGAAGCGTAAAGCGTAATCTCTCGAATTAGATTGTTTGGAATAAGGCGACCGGCTGCTTGGTCGCCTTATTTGTTTTCAAAGGCTTCGCCGAGCGCTTGAACTTCTTCGCCTTTCCAGCTTTCGCCGTCATAATTGCAGACAAACGCGACGACCAGATGCGTATCGGGGTAGAGAACGAGGTCGGAAGTGCCGCCGACGGAGCCGCCGCTATGTTCGAAGATGCGCTTGCCGGATTTTGATTTGCCGATGAACCAGCCCATTCCGTAGCCTGTCTCTTTGCCGTCCTTGGCTTTTTGAGGGGTGAAAAGCAGCGCGAGCGACTCGGCTTTCAGATAGCCGGGTTGAAACAACGCCGAGCCGAAGCGCGCAAGGTCTTCCGATGTGGAAATAAACCCTCCACCGGCCCATTTGTAGCTGTTGTCCACGAACATTGCGTTATGCGTGGGCACGCTTTTGCCTCCGGAATAGAAGCGCGCCCTCTGCGGAATGATGTCCGCCGGCTGGTCGGCGGTTGTGTTGAGCAAGCCGAGCGGAGTGAACACCTGCTCCTGTTCGAAATCGAGAAAGGGTTTGCCTGCAGCCGTTTGGATCGCCGCGCTGAGTAAATTGTAACCATAGCTCGAGTAGCTGAATTTCGTTCCCGGCGGAACGACCAGCGGATCGTCTTTAAATCGCTCAAGCCCGTCCACGACGCTATCGTAGTGTTTTTGATTATCTACTTCGTTCTCTTTGTAATGGCGGATTCCGCCAAGGTGCCCGGCAAGCATTCGCGCAGTGATGACCGCACCCTTGTCCGGAAAAGTAGGAACATATTTTTGAATTGGAGCATCGAGATCAATCTTCCCTTGTTCGACGAGCTTCATCAGCGCTGCGGAAGTCAACGGTTTTGAAACGCTGCCGATGCGAAACTTCGTGATTTGCCACGCAGGTACGCGTTGTTCCAGGTCGGCATAGCCGAAACCTTCGGAGTAAATAACTTTGCCGTCGATCGCTACCGCTACGTTGAAGCCGGGAATCCCGCGCGCCAGCCATTCCTTGGCGATCGCTTGTGCATGCTCGCGTGCAGCGGCGTAGGAGCCGGATTGTTCTTGAACCTTCGCCGTCGTCTGCGTGTTGATTCGCGAAGCGGCAGCAACTCCGGAAACAAACAGCAGCAGCGCAGCCAGCAGTCTGCGTTCAGGGAACAAATTCTTTGCAGAAAACCAAGGTTGGCTCATTATGCATGCCTCGACACTCAAAAATTTGCGCGCTTATCTTGCCACAAATGCCCGCAAAAGAGTTTTGCAACGATTTCCGAACTCATCCACAACCAGTCCGATTGACGGCGGCCCCGCGCGCGGACACAATGCAAGAAATCCTTCAAGCACGAAAATAGAAGGGAACGCGTCAGGCGGCATAGGGGTTGCTTTGGCCGAAGCGCCGTGCTATAAAGCGAAGAAAAGGCGAATATAAGTAGCGCATTCATGCCGACCGACACTACCCTAGAACGCCCCCTCCCGAACAATCTCGACGCCGAGCGCTCTATCCTCGGCGCTATTCTTCTGGATAACCACGCCCTGAACACAGCAATCGAAAACGTTCGCCCCGAGGACTTCTTCCTGGACCAGCACCGCCGTGTGTTTGTACAGATGATCGCGCTGGGGGAAAGCCAGCAGGCAATCGATCTCGTCACTTTGACCGAAGAGCTGCACCGCCATGGCGAATTGGAGGCCGCCGGTGGCGCTCCCTACTTGTCCGCCCTTGCCGATGGCATGCCGCGCGTTTCGAACGTCGAGCACTACGCGCGCATCGTCAAGGAAAAAGCGCTTCTACGCAATCTGATTCACGCCACGCACAATATTCAGCAGAAGGCCCTCGAAGGCGAAGACGGCGCGGATATGATTCTGGACAGCGCTGAATCTTCCATCTTCGCGCTCGCTGAAGACCGTGTAAAAGCCGGACTGATTCCCGTCAAGGACATCGTTCGTGACAATTTCGAACGCCTTGAGAAAATCTTCCGCGAAGGCAAAAGCATCACCGGAATTTCGACGGGGTACACAGAACTCGACAAATTGCTCAGCGGCTTCCAAAATTCCGAACTTCTCATCCTGGCCGCACGCCCTTCGCAAGGAAAAACCGCGCTTGCCCTCAACCTCGCGGAAAACATCGCCATTCGCGGAGGAAGGCCCGTGGCCGTGTTCAGCCTCGAAATGTCGAAGGAATCCCTGCTGCAGCGCCTCATCGCTTCCGTCGCGCAAGTGGACGCCCACAAATTCCGCACCGGCCACCTCAATCGCGAAGACTGGCGCCGCATGACCGAGGCGCTCGGCACGATTTCTTCCGCGCCGCTCTGGATTGACGACGCCGGTTCCATCAGCGTTCTCGAAATCGGCGCAAAAGCGCGCCGCCTAAAGCGCGACAAAGGCCTTTCGCTCCTAATCGTTGACTATTTGCAATTGATTACCTCGCGCGGCCGCTTCAACAGCCGCCAGGAAGAAGTGGCCAGCATTTCGCGCGGCTTGAAGGGCCTCGCCAAGGAACTGCAAATTCCGGTGCTCGTACTGAGCCAGTTGACCCGCGCGCCGGAACGCGAAGAACGCGGCCCGCAGCTCTCCGACTTGCGTGAGTCGGGCGCGATCGAACAAGACGCCGACGTCGTGATGTTCATCTACCGTCCAAACTGGGGCAAGATGGATCTTTCTCCCGAAGAGCGCGATCAAGCCGAGATCGTCATCGCCAAACAGCGCAACGGCCCCACCGACAAAGTAAAATTCATCTTCCGCAGCCGCCTCACTCGCTTCGAAGAAGCGGCCCCCGACGCCTTCTCTCAATTCGCGCCAGACGATATGTAGGAGGTAAGAAGTGCCACAGCGCGGCAGAACTGCCACGCTGCCTGACGAGGTAACTCTTCTCCAGTACATTCCAAAATGGCTGTAACTGCCTGCAGCAAATGACGTTATCCTGAACTGGCGACTCGTCCGCAAACCCCTCCCGGCGGTCTTGTGCTTGCATTTCAACTGTTGTCTTTCACGCGCCAGAATTTTGGCGTAGCCGTTCGAACGGTCCGAATGGCGTAAAATTAAAGATTCACGGATTTGGAATGACGAAAAACTCAAAAATGGATTTTGAGCGCAGGCCGGTTTGGGCCGAAATCTCCCTGGGCGCGCTGAAGCATAATCTCGACGCCATCCGCGCGTTCGTAAATCCAAAAACCGAAAAGCGCAAAACGCCGCGTAAAGTTTTGTGCATCGTTAAGGGCAACGGCTACGGCCACGGCGGGCCGCAAGTCGCGAAAGCCCTCGAGAAATTCGGCGCGGACTGGTTCGGCGTGACCTGTACGGAAGAGGGAATTGCCCTCCGCAAAGCCGGCGTCAAGGGCCCTGTGCTGATCCTCACAAGTTTCGTCGCCGGTGAAGAGCCGCATCTACTTAGGCATAGCTTAACGCCTGTTATCCACCGTTGCGAACAGCTCACCGTTTTGAATCGCGCCGCGGAACGGTACGCGAATCGCAAACCGGTAGCGTTTCACCTCAAAATCGATTCAGGAATGAACCGTCTAGGAATCTCTTCTAATAGCGTCGATTGTTTCGCAAGGCAGCTTGCGAAGTGCAAGCAATTGAAACTCGGTGGCGTTTTTACGCATTTCGCTTCCTCCGGCGTATTTTTGGAAACAGTTGCTGGACGGCAAACGGGCGAGCAAGAAGAGAAATTCCACGAAGCGGTCGAACGCTTGAAAAAACTCGGAATCGATCCAGGCATCGTGCACCTGGCAAATAGCGCGGCAATTGCTTCCCGTCCCGAAACCTGGGCGGATATGGTTCGCCCCGGCGCAATTCTTTACGGCTATCACCCGGGATACGATCCGACTGAATTGCGCGAAGAATCCGAGCGCAAGCTGCCTCTGAAGCCCGTCATGAGCTTGCGGTCCAGAATCATTAGCCTACGCGATGTTCCCACCGGCCAAGGCGTCGGCTACGACTCGACTTTTATCACTTCACGCCCGTCGAGAATTGCCGTGTTGGCCGCGGGATATGGAGACGGCATTCACCGGTCGCTTGGCAATAAAGGCAAGGTCCTGGTACGCGGAACCTTGGCCCCCATCGTCGGAATCGTTTCGATGGACGTGGCCATGGTCGACGTCACCGACGTTCCCTCCGTTTCGCTGGGCGACATAGCCACCATCTACGGAACCGACGGCGATGACGTGGTCCGTGCCAACCGCGTTGCACGTACCATCGGAACCGTAACCTCTGACTTGTTGTGTGCGGTAAGCGCCCGCGTGCCACGCTTTTACGTCAGTTAAACCCCTTCCGAGCATCCTTATTCTTTTGCACAAATGTAACAATCAGGGCCGCCGTCCCGTCCTCCTCATCCTTGACGGGACAAAAGCCCAGGGTATATACACAATGTATTGATAAATTGATGTTGCGCCGCCGAGATGCAGCGCCAGTCCCTTCGGCGGAGGCTGTTCGATTTTGCAGTGATTTGGATCCTGTGAGGTCGTATGAGCCGAATCAAGAAAGAAGTGGCGCTTTCTTCGGCTTCAAATGCGGATGATTTGTCCGCTCTAAAAAAGAATAGATCAGAAATTCCCGGAAGCGGAGTGGGCGCTTGGATTGCGCGAGCTGTCTTTGTTGCCTCCACCGTCTTGCTCGCCTCCGCCTGGCAGCCGTTTGGCTTGACCCGGTGGATTGCCGCTGGCCTGGGCCTTGCCGCAGGGCTATTGCTAGCGCTGGCCGAATTGCGCATTGGCGAGGCTGAGACTGGCGAGCTTGCAGGCGGTGCGACAGGTCTGGTGTTCGGGATCTTCGCCGCCGTCCTCGTTTGCCTGGTGATTTCGCGCACGTCGGAAGCGGAACCAACAAAATCCTTCCTCGAATACAGCACCCTCCTGGGATTTGGATATTTGGGACTTTTCTTGGGCGCGCAAAAAGGACGCGATCTCAGGTTCCGTGAGTTCCTGCAAATGCGACCAACAAGCGGCGAACGGACCGCGCAACAAGCAAAATTGCTCGACACCAGCGTGCTGATTGACGGGCGCATTGCCGACATTTGCGAGGCCCAATTTCTCGACGGCCCGCTGCAAGTGCCCCAATTTGTACTGCACGAACTGCAACAGATCGCCGATTCCTCCGATACGCTTCGGCGCCAGCGCGGACGCCGCGGGCTGGAAGTGCTCCAACGAATCCAAAAGATGCCTCATGTCGAAGTGACCGTTTTGCAGACGGCCGACAACCTGGAAAACGATGTGGACCGCAGGCTGGTGGAGCTCGCGCGAAAAACAGGCGCGAAAATCGTCACAAACGATTTCAATTTGAACAAAGTGGCCAGCGTCCAGGGAATTACCGTCCTGAACGTGAACCAGTTGGCAAATGCCCTTCGCCCAGCCGTGCTCCCCGGCGAACCAATGCGCGTTTTTGTTTTGCGCGAGGGGAAAGAAGCAAATCAGGGCGTCGCGTACCTTGAAGATGGAACGATGGTTGTCGTGGACGGCGCGCGCCGCTTCACGAACCGCAACGTGGATATCACCGTGACTTCCGTTCACCAGACTCCGGCAGGAAAGATGATCTTCGGTCGCCTCGCGGAAGAGCGTGGTGAAGCCGCTCCGGCTTTGACGCGCCACGCTGTCGCTGGACGCGCCGAAAATGGCGGACGCACTTTCGATGCAACGGCTTCGGAGCGCACCGTAAAACGGGAACCACCTGACCCAAACAAGGTTTTTGACTGACGCTGCCCCTCTGGCCCGCAGTTCGCGGGCATGTTTAACCTGACGCTCGCTTAGGGTACACTTTGATGTTCGAAGGCCGTAGGCAGAGCAGCCTGGCGGCAGCACATTCATGAGCAAAATTACAGCAATCTTGCCCGCCGCGGGGCTCGGCACGCGCATGGGCGCGGAAACTCCGAAACAATTCCTCGAATTGGATGGGGCGCCCATCTTGGTTCACAGCGTACGCAAACTCGCGTCTTGCGAGTTGGTGACGGAAATCATCATTGCTACGCGTGGAGAGGAAGTGGAGCGCCTCGAGAAAAAACTGGCCAACGAAAAGCTCCGTCAACCGGTCCGAGTCGTAAAGGGTGGGGACACGCGTCAGGAATCCGTCGCGGCAGCATTGAAGCAGGTCGCGGAGAACACGGAAATCGTGCTGGTGCATGACGCCGTGCGTCCATTCGTCACGCGCGAACAAATCGCACGCGTCATCGAAGAAGCGCGAAGTTGTGGCGCCGCGATCTTGGGAATACCCGCGATGGATACCGTAAAAGAGGTAAAGCGCACGAGTCTCCCGGAAGATGTAGCCCTAATCACCATGACTGTTCCCCGCGAGCGCGTTGTCCTTGCCCAGACGCCTCAGGCGTTTCGAACCAAAATTCTGAAGGACGCTTTCGCCCGCGCGGAAGCCGACGGCCTCAATACTTCCGACGAGGCTGGTCTTGTCGAAAGGCTAGGCCAGGAAGTGCACGTCGTGCTTGGCTCGGAGCGCAATATCAAAATTACAAAGCCGGCGGACATGGAGCTCGCGAATTTCTACCTCGAACGCGAGAAGGCGCACAAGGCATGAGCAGCCGCGTAGGGATTGGCTACGATCTGCATCGCTTGGAAGCAGGACGCAAACTCATAATTGGCGGGATCGAAGTGCCATTCGATAAAGGCCCAGTAGGACATTCCGATGGCGATGTGCTGGCGCACGCGCTTTGTGATGCGCTCCTTGGCGCGGCTGGATTGGGGGACATCGGCACACATTTCCCCGATTCCGATCCAAAATGGAAAGGCGCAAACAGCTTGTTGTTTCTGGAGCACGCGCGAAAGCTGCTCACTGAAAAGCGATTCGCGATTGAACATGTGGACGCCATTGTGATTTTGGAAAGACCTAAACTCGGCCCGCATTTTCCAAAAATGTGCGAAGCTCTCGCGAAATCACTCGGCGTGCCCCCCGAGACCGTTCACCTGAAAGCGAAAACGAACGAAGGCGTAGACGCCGTAGGCCGCGGAGAAGCAATCGCGTGCCACGTCGTCGCGACTATGTCGACTCTCTAAGTCTCGAATACCTTCGCTGTGCCAGAAAGCCTTCCCAAGACCGGCGAGACTCCAGTTCCCGAACCCGAGCGCGTAAGCCTATTTTCCGCTGCGGATGTGGCCGCAATTCTTCGCGAAAATGGCTGGCTCACGGGCGAGTCAACCGAAAAACAATCGGTGTGGTGCGAACGTGCGGCTGCTCTTCTTGGATCACAGGCGATTGAACGTTCGCGGCTGGCTGAACTCCTTGGTCTTGTCTTTCAGTACGACGCTCGGCAGATCCTACAGACGACCGAAGCTCATGTGGTGATGTCGCGCTACGCCGCTCGCGATGTACTGCGCCAGTTGGCACTCCTGCTTTTGGACGGAGCAGAACTGACCACAGATCGCTTCCGCGAAATCATCAGCCAACTAAAAGAAGGGATGGACTTGCGAGGGCGCGAGCTGTTTCATCCCTTGCGGCTGGCTCTCGCTGGGCGTTCGGGTGAAGGCGAGCTGGACCGCGTGATTCTGCTTCTCGACGAAGCGGCCGCTGCGGGATTTTCAGCGCACATGAAAACAGCGCGCGAGCGAATTCTGGAATTTTGCTCAGTTTTTGAGTGAGCCAAACCGCGTCACTTGCTTGCAGCAGGTGTCAGCCCAGCAAGCCGCTCCTTATTGATTTTCAAAACCATTCCAGCGTTGCGGTCAGCCACTTCTCCGACCTTGTATTCGGCGGCTGTCCCCAGGACCTGCGCTACTTCCGAAGTTGTCAGTTTGTAATCGTCCATCAGCCACTGCGCCATGCTTGCACTAGCTTCGCGAAACGCTTCATCGAGTGAGCCCGCCAAGCCCACGACCATGATATGCGTTGCGGATTCGACGCGGGGCGCTCCAATTCTCTTTTCGGGAATGACGTCGACGGAAAATTCCACGTCCATGGAAGTTTCGAGAGCGTTGCCGTTCAGCTCACCGTCACCTTGAACGGCGTGTCCATCTCCAACGTATAGCAAGGCGCCAGGAACGCTCACCGGCAGATAGACGGTCGCGCCTTCAATCACTTCATTGAAATCCATGTTGCCGCCATAGCGTCCGGAGTCACCGGTGCCCGGCGGCGCTTGCGCCGGCCCCGTTGCGGTGGCGACGCATCCGAGCATGGGACGAACCTGCACAGAATAGCTCTTGAGATGCTCCGCCGGTTTTTCCGGGCTCGCCGTTCCTTTTGCGATGTCGAGATGCCACCGAACACTCTTACCGTCGTCCTTGGCTTTCGCCGCAAAATCACGATCAACCGCGCGGTCAACAACGTAGTCGTCGCTCATTGCCCAATCGCGATTCAAGCGCAAGCGCGTGATACGTACGACCAGCGTGTCGCCGGGGGCAGCGGTCTCAATGTAAAACGGCCCAGTCTCTGGATTTCCGCCTAGCACTCTCGTCACGCCTTTTTCATCCGTGCCGCCCGCGTCAACCGTCGTTGTATGAACGGAATCGCCCGGATTGAGCGTCAGCACCGGTTTGTTAAATGGAGAAAATTGCCGGTAGAACGTTGTTGGGACAAATTCGTGACGCTTCGCAGGACCGGTCGGACGCGGAGGCACGAGCTTCGCCATGAACTCATGCGTCTCCGGATGCCCTGGGTTGTCTCCATCAACGAAAATCACCGTGCCGGAGATGGTGGCGCCTTGAACCATCGCCGTCGCGTCTTCAGAACCGCCATGCTCGTCTTTCGCCAGAAAATGAATCTTGCTCCCGCTGACCGTTCCCTCGAGTTTGTCACCGCCAAAGTTTCCCGTCAGTTTGTCGCCCTGCTGCGTGAGTTCAAGCTTGAAGTAGAGCGGGGTACCATGAAAATCGGCGCTTACCATCCAACGGCCCGTGAGTGGTCCTTTCGTCTCCTGAGCTTTGCTGATTTGTATCGTGCAAAAGAAAGTGAGCAGACAAACTGCTAGCGTAAGTTTCCGCATGATGTACACCTCGTTCTAGATACTAGACGATGGCCCACCCGAAGAGTTTCGTTAGCTTTAGAAACGTCTGTAGTTACTTTGCGACGGCAACCTCATCCCAAATCCGCGTGCCGTGCGTTTCCTTCAGGAACAGACTGCCAACCACAAAGGTAGTGCCAGCGACGATCATTGGATAATAAAGCCCCGCATAGATATTGCCCGTCGCGGCGCAGGTCCATAGACCAATCAACGGCAACAATCCTCCGAAAACGCCATTACCAATGTGATAGGGCAAGGAAAGCGATGTGTACCGTATTTTCGCCGGAAACGCCTCGACAAGATATGCCGCGATCGGCCCATAGATCATGCAAACGTAAATCACCTGAATGAAGACTAGGAAAACCAGCATCGCAATACTTGGTGATGGCGCTTCTTTCGCTGGAGTCAAAGTGCCGGTTGCGTCTTGCGTCATGGCCGTCAATTTCGTCGCGCCTGTCACTTTGTCTTTCGCAGATGTCACCGTAACGATGTTGTTTCCCGCCGCGTGCTGCATCGCTTTGTAAATTGGAATGTACGTCGTCACCGCGAGCAAACATGCTGCCATCATCAGCCATTTGCGACCGATTTTGTCTGACAGCGCGCCAAACACTGTAAAAAAAGGCATCGCGCAAAGCAGCGCAACCGCCACAATTCCATTGGCAGCCTTCACGTTAATCTTCAAGATCGTTTGCAAATAAAAAAGTGCGTAGAACTGCCCCGTGTACCACACGACCCCTTGCCCCGCCGTTGCTCCAAGCAGAGAAATGAGAACGCGTTTCAAGTTGTCCGCCTTCGTGAACGCATCTTTGAGCGGTTGTGCCGATGCCATTCCCGCACTCTTGATTTGTGAGAAAATCGGCGATTCCTTCATTTTCAGCCGCACGTAAAGCGAAATCGAAACCAGTAGGATGGAAGCAAGGAACGGCACGCGCCACCCCCACTCCGAAAATGTCTCTGGTTTCATGCTCTGCTGCGTCAGCAAGATCGCGATCAGCGAAACAAACAAACCCAATGTCGCCGTGATTTGAATGAAGCTCGTGTAGTAGCCGCGTTTTTTATCGGGCACATGCTCAGCAACATACACAGCCGCTCCACCATATTCCCCGCCAAGAGCGAGACCTTGTAGCACGCGAATCGCGATGAGCATCAGCGGAGAAAACCACCCGGCCGTCTTGAACGTCGGCAACAGGCCGATTACCGCGGTCGCTCCGCCCATGATCGTGAGCGTGACAAGAAATGCGTACTTGCGCCCAACTAGATCACCAATTCTTCCGAAAAAAAGTGCGCCGAACGGCCGTACCAGAAATCCAACTGCAAAAGTAGCGAGATATGCTATGTATGCGAATGTGTCGTTGCCCGTGGGATAAAATTTCGAAGAAAGAACCGCAGTGAGACTCCCGAAAATGTAGAAGTCGTACCACTCGATCATCGTTCCGACGGCGGAAGCTAGAATGATTCGCCATAGTCCTCGCTCGCTCGTTCCGTCCGCATTTATCGCAATTTCGCCAATTGCCATTGTTCCTCCGCAGATCATGTTCTGCCGAAACGCACTTCAGCCTGCACGAACTTCCACGACTCCCGCAACAACACAACGATTCGAGGATGGTTTGGCCTGTTTGTGGTGCATATGCTGCCATGTTTTTGTTGAGATGCAAGACTTGTGTTGTTCACACCGCTGTAACATTTGCATTCGTTTGCTTTTACGAACGCGCTCGCAACGATACACTGTGGAGCTTATGGACAAGATTACGGGGATACATGCGGTGCGCGAAGCTCTGGAAGCAGAGCGCCCCCTGGAGCATGTGCTGATTGCAAAGGCGAGACAGGACACGCGCATTGAAGAAATTGTGCAGTTGGCCCGGCGCAACGGCGTGCCGGTGCGATTCGAAGAGCGCCAACAACTCGATCGCACCGCCGGGACACGCGAGCATCAGGGAGTGATGGCGATTTCCGCAGCGCGCGCGCCTGCCTCACTCGAAGATATCGTTTCGAACGCGAACAAGAGCGCGGGGCAGCAGGGATTGATCGTGCTGCTAGATGGAGTCGAAGATCCGCACAATCTTGGCGCAATCGTTAGAACGGCCCTCGCGGCGGGCGCGCACGGTGTTGTGATTCCGGAGCGGCGCGCAGCCGGGCTTACGGACACAGTGGCGCGCGCTTCGGCGGGAGCCCTGGCGCATTTACCCGTGGCGAAAGTAACGAATCTCGTGCGTGCGATGGAAGAGTTGAAGGAAATGGGTTATTGGCTCGTGGGACTAGATGAGCGCGCGGATCGAAGTTATGCCGATGTGGATTATTCGATGCCGATGGGAATTGTTTTGGGCGGCGAAGGAAACGGTCTGCACGAATTAACACGAAAGCGCTGCGATTTTGTCGTGTCGCTGCCGACGATGGGGCCAGTGAAATCTTTGAATGTTTCCGTCGCTGCGGGAGTTGTTTTGTTCGAAGCAGTACGCCAGCGGAAAAAACTGAAGCGCTGAGCTGTTATTTGTCGTATTGAATCAGCGAAAAAACATCGGTGTTGGGCAGTTTGCTGCGACCGTTCAAAAAAGTGAGTTCTACGGCGAAGGCGGCACCTTCGACTTTTCCGCCGAGTTTTTCGATGAGTTTTGCCGTGGCGAGAGCGGTGCCGCCCGTGGCGAGAAGATCATCGCAAATCAAAACGCGCTGGCCCGGTTTGATGGCGTCCTCGTGCACTTCAAGCGAATCGGTGCCGTATTCGAGCGCGTAAGACATGCTGACTGTTTTCGCGGGAAGTTTCTTCGGCTTGCGCACCGGAACAAATCCGGCGCCGAGGCGATACGCAAGCGCGGGAGCAAAGATAAAGCCGCGCGCTTCCATTCCGGCGACAAGGTCAATTGTGTGACCGTTATAGTGGCCGCAGAGACGGTCGATCAAAGTGTGGAAGCCTTGCTTGTCCTTGAGAAGTGTCGTCAAGTCGTAAAAGAGAATTCCCGGCTTCGGGTAATCGGGAACTTCTCGAATCAGCTTTTTCAAATCGTCCATTAGTTTTTTTTCCAGTCAAAGGTTGTGAAAATACATTCTAGTTGTCATACGTGATGCTGAAATCCAAATCGAAGCGTGGATCTACGCCGGCGAGTTCCTCGGTGACACTATGCACCATGGCGCCCCGCGGGCCTTTTTCCATCGCGGAGCGAAAACACGCCAGCTGCTGCGACGTGCCGATGGCGTAGGCTTCGACGCGGCCGTCGCCCAAATTGCGTACGAAACCGTTCAGATGTAGGCGTTCGGCAACATCTTGAGTGAAGTAGCGAAAGCCCACGCCTTGCACCATGCCCGAAACGAAGTATCGTCTGGCTTGTTTTTCGCTGGCCACGGAGCGGTTTATTGTAACAAAAGAGGCTCTGGACACCACGCAAGCAAGGTCGGGCCCACAGGCAAGACCAGTACGAGTGTTTTCGGTTAGAAAGCCAATATAATTCGCGATTCATGTAAGGTGCGGAAAAGGCGTAGAAAGGAACGAGGTCTGAAGACCCGTCTACTCTGCTACGAGAACGCGAGACAAGCCCGAGTAACTCTTGACTGCGGTAAACTTGGCGAAATGAGTGTGGACTGCTTTTTCCATGCGGCGAGCATCTGAATGAGTATGAAGAATTGTGCAAAGGTGAATTGTGTGCGGGCAAGTTGGCGGAAGGCTGCGCTTTCTGCTGCGGTGATTGCGGGATTTTTGTCTCTTGGTTCAGTGGCGTGGGCTCAGGAAGGTCAAGGGCCGCGAAAGCCGCCACCGCCGGAACATGACGTGAAGCGAGTGACCGCGGATCAGCCGCCGCCGGAAGCGCCGCCGGACATGCCGCAAGCGCTGATCGTGAAGCATTTCGCGGAAAAAGAGGAAGAGTACGCGAAGGCGCGTGCGAAATACGGCTATAAGAAAACGATTCTCTTGACGGAATACGCGCCGGACGGGAATCCGATGGGGGAATTCTCCGTGACGAGCACGCCGATTGTGGCGAGCGATGGGAAATTATACGAACGCGTGACGCCGAACGAACCCTCGACACTGAAAACCGTGAAGCTTTCACCCGAGGACGTGAACGCGCTTTCGAGAATTCCGGCGTACCCGCTGGCACAATCCCAGATCGACAAGTACACGATTACGTTTGCCGGAAGACAGCTTGTGGATGAAGTGGATTGTTACATGTACCAGGTGAAGCCGAGATTTCTGGAACGCGCGAACGCGCTATTCGAGGGCATTGTTTGGGTGGATACGAAATATCTGGAAATTGTGAAGAGCTATGGGAAGTTTGTGACGGATTTGGGGGACTATCATTCGCCGGAATTGCCGTTCTCAAATTTTGAGACGTACCGGGAAAACGTCGAGGGAAAATACTGGTTTCCGAATTATGCGCGTTCAGATGACCGGCTGCATTATGAGAGCGGAGATGTGCCGCTACGCGTGGTGATTAAGTGGACGGAGTTTAAGCCGCTGGCGGGAGGGCCAGGGAGCGCCCCAGTCACAAAGCCTGCAAGCAAACCATAAGAGGCTCAAAAAGCACGGGGAAACAACAGAAAATGGAACGGGCCTGAAGACCCGCCACTACAACTAGAGGAAGCGCTTCAGAGCGTCGGGCAGTTCAAGGATGGAGTCGAGCAAGGCGTCGGGTTTGGCGGCCCGGAGGCGTTTTTCGGTGGGGAAGGGGCCAAGGACGGCGATTGCTGCACGAACGCCGGCGCTGCGGGCCATCTGTAGATCCTCCGGCGCGTCGCCTACGTAGACGGTTTCTGCCGGGTCGAGACGCATGCGGCGCAAGGCGAGCCGCAGAGGTGCGGGATGCGGTTTGCGCTGGCGAGTGTCTCCGGAGCAGACGCGCGCGGCAAACGTGTGCCACAAAGCAAATTCCTTTAACTGACGATGCACGCGGTCGCGATCACCGCTGGTGACCAGGCCAAGCGAGTGGCGGTGAGACAGAGTTGACAGGACACGTCGCGCACCTGCCATGAGTTTGGGCTTGTGGCGAGCGTAGTGCTCGCGCCAGAGGCGATCGGCGTCTGCCCATTTGCTTTTGGGGAGCAATGCGGAACGATAAACTCGGTACCAATTCGGAGAATAGCATTTTTCGAGTTCGGCGAGGCCCCAGGGAATGCCCATGGCGCGAAACATGGCTAGATAAGCGGCAGTGTCCGCAGCGTGGGAATTGAGCAGCGTGCCGTCCCAATCGAAGAGGACGCCGCGAAGGGCTGAAGATTTTTCGGAAGCCATTTTTCTGGCAGAGTGCCGCAACTACGGCGCTATGCAAGTATACCCGCCTTTACAGGCTGAGCTAAATTGTGCCGCGCTCTGGCGCTTGGTTTCACGGAAGTCTGAGGCCATCTGAAGCCGCCGCCGCCGCACTCCAAAAACAAAAGAGGAGCGCCGAAGCGCTCCTCTTTCTTGTCAAGCTGTATTCCGCCTTGAGAACCTCAGAATTGGAATCGCACGGACAGCTGCGCTTGGCGTGGATCACCCACACCGACACGCAGGAAGCCGTCAAAGTTGAACAGCGCCGGGGTAACCAGCGGATTTACGTTGTTCTTATTGTTGAAGGTATTGAACACCTCGATTGCTGGTGTAAGCGTATAGCGGTCGCCGAACTTGAAGGGACGCGTTGCCCGCCAATCGAAAGAGACGTATCCGTTGTCTTTCCATGTTGAGTTGCGCTTGCAGCCGAGCGACGGATCGCAGTTAGCCGGCGTAATGGGTTGAGGCGAATGAGCCTGTAACCGCCCATCAAAGTTGAAGCCACCGGGAAGCTCGACGTAGCCGAAGAGATTGAATTTGTGACGCTCATCGCGATCGGAAAAGCTGTAATCGAGCGACGGGTTTGCGGGATCAAGGCGGCGGTCCGTGAAAGGATCGCGCTCATTGGAATCGTTGTCCAGGTCTTCAGAGATGACGTAGTTCCATTCTAACTGGAAGCGACTACTGAAGCGCTTTCGCATGCCGACGGTCAAGCCACGGTAGAGCGATTTGGCTGTGCTCGAGGTGACGAAGACGTCGCCGAGGAAGGGACCGAAAGAGCCCTCCGGAATGACGGTGTTGCCCTTTGCATCGAACAGACCTTCGGCGTTGACATTGAAGAATGATGTGAGGTGAACGCCCTTCGACATGGTGAAATCAGCGTAGGCCGTTAGATTGGGAGCAATTTCTTGTTCGTAGGCCACGTTCGTGGTGTAAATCCGTGGGTTCTCATAATCCTTACTGAACACACGTACACCAGTGAAGCAGGGGAAGGGATTTGTGATTGCCCCTACGGTACATGAGCCAACTCCCGCGGTTGCAGGGAAAGCTCCCGGCCAAGCTGGTCCACCGCCAAAAGACGAGATCGTGAAGATGGTGCTTTGTTGAGCACCGTTCGTAGTGATCGAGCCCACTTGCGTGAGCATGTTTTGGTGGCCATAGTAGATGCCATAGCTTCCGCGCAAGTTGGACTTGTGGTTGTTGAGAATATCCCACGCGAAGCCGACCCTAGGCTGAAATTCCTTTTTCGGGCTATGCTCGGTTCCGTCCGACGGGAAAAGCGGGTTGCTCAAGAACATGCCATAGGCAGTCTGGCTTGGCGGTACAACCAGGTCGGGGAAAATCTGCGCTTCCCAACGCAGGCCGTAACTTAGGCTCAAGTTCGGAAGTACTTGCCATTTGTCCTGGGCGAAAAGAGCGTAGTCATTGTTATTGATGTCGGAAGCTCCGGGCTTCGGAACGTTGGGCAAGCCTGTTGGCACGCCATCCTGAAGGTAGAAGATGAGTGGGCCACCGGTGAAGGCCGAACCGTTCGGGCAAGTAGTACCGCTATTTGTCAGCAGAGCAAAGTTAGAAAATGAGCCATCCGCGCACTCCACAGCAGTAGGGCCGAAGCCGGTCCCGGTAGAGGCTGGAGAAGCGTAATGCAGGAATCCGGAGACAGAATCAAAAATATAGCGACCGGTGAAGAAGCCGCGAAAGACTTGGCTGTTATTGGTATGCAGCCAATCGCCGCCAAACTTGAAATTGTGCTTGCCATGAATCAGGGAGAAGCTATCGCGGAGTTGTGTGCGCCAGATGGTTTCATCGACATTCGGCTCGAGGAAGAAGGGGTTTCCGAAGCGGAATGTTGTGCCAAAACCCATCGCGGTATCTGCTGGGATGTTGGACTTAGTCGCAGCGCGGGGCCTAACTTCACGCTGATAGCTGAAATGCGCTTCATTCAACTTGTTCGAGGAAATTGTCGTGAAGTAGTTCATGTTCACGACGTTGATTTTTGAAGGTCCCTCCGTGCCGTTTGCGGAATCGCCGTAAGTCGGGACGTCAAACGTTTGGTTTTCGTTCTTCGAATAATCGAAGTTGTAGGAGACAGCGACTTGATTCTTTGCGTTCAAGTTCCAGTCGAACCGCCCGAGGACCGCGGAATTGCGGATAGGATGCTTAACGGGTAGCCCTTCGTTCTGATTGAACGGTGCGCTATTTAAGAAGCTCAGAAGAACCTGGCGCTGGCAATCGGGGTTAGCTTCAATTTGCGCGTCGGTGATGTTCGAGTTAAAGACAGGGCTGGAAACGGGGCACGCAGTCGAGCCTAGCTGCTCGCCTAAGTTCGGGCGGGTAAGATTGGAGCGAATGTGTTCGACGGCTCCGAAGAAAAACATTTTGTCTTTTACAAGTGGGCCACCGATAGTGCCGCCAAACTGGTTGCGGTTGAAATCCTTCAGCGGTTTTCCATCTGAAGTATCAGCCGTCAATGCTTCCGTGCGGAAATACTCGAACGCGCTTCCATGTACGTCGTTTGTCCCGGACTTTGTGATGACATTGACAACACCGCCGGCCGTGCGTCCGAACTCGGCGTTGGCACCACTGGCAATAACCTGGAATTCCTTTACCGCGTCGAGGGTAATGTCAATTGCCGCGCGCTGGCCGCCGAGCTGTTCGCCGAAGAAGCCGTTGTTGTAGTCGCCGCCGTCAAGGCTGATGTTGTTAAAGACGCCGCGCTGGCCATTGAAATTGATTTCGTCGCCGTCCGGGCCTTGGGTAATGGCAACGCCAGGAGTGAGGGTAAGCAAATCTTCAAATTTGCGCCCGAGCACCGGGGTGCTGGAAACTGTCAACTCGTCCAGGGTGGATGACGATTCAGTTTTGGTGGTCTCAATGACCGGCACGTCGGTGACGACAATCTGCTGCGCGACCGATGACACTTTGACGGTCACCGGGATCGAGAGCACCTGGCCGACGGTAATGTTCACATTCTGCTGAACGATCGTGGCGAAGCCGCTCTTTGTGATGGTGAGCGTGTACCGACCCGGAGCCAGGTTCAAAAATGCGAAGTGGCCGTCGCTGTCGGTGGTCTCCGTGCGAATGTAATTTGTATCGAGATTCTTTGCTTCGATGGAAGCGCCTGGAACGCCGCCTCCTCTTTCGTCCAGCACGTCACCCTGAACCGTGCCAGTTGTAATCTGTGCTTGGCCCCAACTCTTTGGTGCAAAAAGCAAACAAAGCGCCGCGAACAGGGCGCAACACAAAAGTTTCTTCATTTTTCCCCCAGACACTGCCCCTGGCCAAGCGTGCAAGAGCCACTCCCGAGGTTGGAGCACACGCATTGGCAGTAGGTGTGGTTAGTTTGTCAAAGGAGACGAAAAATCACAAGTGGCAGGGTTGTGGAAACTTTAATTTGGCCGAATCGGAAATTCCGGACATGACAGGAGCGCGCTAATTTTGCTCGCGCACGATTTCAGATGGAGGGAAATCGTGATGGATTACCGTCATCGCGATCGAATTTCAAGTCGTCGAAAGAAGCCGCGATTCCGAACCAGCCTGGCATGTTGGCGGGTTCAACGCGGCGGATGTGTGCGACAGTCACAGCGACGACATTTCCGTGTCCCATCGGACGGCTGACGAGAATAATTTCGAGTTCGATGATGGAATTTAGATCAAGGCGTTTTGGACAGAGAAAGAAAACCCCGGTGGAACTAATGTCGCGCGTAACGAGTGTAATCGGGTACTTTTCCACGACGTTTTGTACGCTGCGAAGGCGCAAGGGCAAACGAAGTGAGGCGCGGGGATATTCGCGCTGTTCATGAAAAACACCGACAGCGTGAGTCGGAACGCGAGCGAAGCGGCGGATGGAGATCGCGGACTCGGTGCGAAGCGGAACAACTTTTAGCGAGAGCGTGCGAATTCGAACGGGCGAAGCAGGCGGCAGGGACTGTGGAAGGCTGGCAGGTTCCGCGAATTGCGGCATTGAGACTTCCTTCTTTGTATCAGGCAAAGCAATCCTGTTGGTTGCTTTCATCTTGACCCCAGAGACGCCGCGGCGCACTTGCGCGAACCCGCCGCAAGAAATTCACTCAAGAATGGCCCAAAATTCCCAAGGAAAAAGAACGGAGCGTAAAGATGCCATTGCAGACGGTTTGGCGTCAATCTGTGGAAAACGCGTAAGGTGTCCTATCTTCAACTAGATAGTTATAGTACTGAGTCGAATTTGGTAACCTGCGAGAAATACCAAGGCGGCAAATGGTCGCCAATATGGTGCTACTTATTCGGTGGGCGCGCATCTACTCTGTCTTGTTCCGCACGCCGCCGATTTCGGATAGTTTCTGCGCGCTCGAGTGGAATACGGTGGCTTACTAAACACATGGCCAATACCAATTCAAAAGCCTCGACCTTGGTGCTCCTGGCGTTCCTGGCTGTTTATATTGTTTGGGGCTCGACTTATTTGGGGATGCGTATTGGAATTGAGTCGTTTCCTCCCCTGCTTTTGGCTGGAACAAGGCATTTGATCACGGGCCTGGTTTTCTATCCATTCTTGAGGTGGAAGACGGGCATTCAGCCTACGGCCGCCCATTGGACAACGGCTTCAATAACAGGCTTTCTGCTGCTATGCATTGGAAACGGCGGGGTTTGTTGGGCTGAGCTGACTGTGCCCTCGGGCGTGACGGCGTTGCTTGTGGCCATGGTGACGCTCTGGATGGTTCTGGTGGACTGGCTGAGGCCGGGAGGGCACAAACCGTCCAGCAGGGTGTTTCTCGGCATCGTGATGGGATTTGCAGGGTTGGCATTGCTAGTCGGACCAGCACGGTTGGGAGCCTCGGGTAGAGTGGACCCAATTGGGGCAGGCGTCCTCGTTATTGCCTCATTTGCTTGGGCATGCGGTTCAATATATTCGAAGCACGGACCGCTCCCAGGATCCGCGATGCTCAGCATGTCCATGCAGTGTCTGGCGGGGGGGATCGCGCTCTGGATTGGCGGATTCCTGACCGGCGAGGTTCACAATTTTCACCTTGCCGCGATTTCGCTGCGATCCTGGTTGGCCGTAGCCTATTTGATTGCCTTCGGATCAGGAATAGGCTTTACCGCCTACATTTACATCTTGAAGAACAGCACGGCTGCGCGCGTGGCGACGTACGCGTTCGTAAATCCTGTGGTGGCGCTCCTGCTGGGGTGGCTGTTGGCGGGCGAAGCCCTCACGCTGCGCACCTTGCTGGCAGCAGCTGTGATTTTGGGAGCTGTGATTCTTGTGATTACTGCGCCGCATCGCGTGCCGTCACCGGAGACCGAGCCTGCGGCAGTTCCGAGCGAAGCCTAGCCTCGATGAGCCACTTTTAGCTTGTCACTTTGACGGCCCATTCCGGATAGAACCGTTTTTCAGTCCGCGCTATTCTTGCCTCGTTGAGAATGACCATGAACAACACATTAGATACGACAAATTTGAATCCCCGCGTCGCGGACCAATATTGGAAAGCGACAGTGGCTCGCGATCGTCGTTCCGACGGCGTGTTTTTTCTCGGTGTGCGCTCGACGCATATCTATTGCCGGCCGAGCTGTCCAGCGCGGCGGCCATTGCGGAGAAACGTGGAGTTCTTCCAGACGCAGAGCGAGGCAGAGCAACACGGTTTTCGGCCATGTCTGCGTTGCAAGCCGAATGAGATCTCTGCTGCCACTGCCCTGGTGCAAAAAGCAGCTGCAGTGTTAGTGGACAGCGACGAAGAGTCGCTTCGGCTAGGTGCAGTTGCCAGGCAATTGAGCACTTCGACCAGCCGTCTGCGGAGGGCGTTTGTTCAGGTGACGGGACTGTCGCCGCGCGATCTGGCCGAGGCGTTGAGACTAAAGCGTTTCAAGAAGCTTTTGCGACAGGGAAGAAAAATCACGGACGCACTCTATGAGACAGGGTACGGCTCTTCGAGCCGCGTCTATGAGCGCAGCAATGCGCAACTAGGAATGACACCGGCTACATATCAAAAGGGAGGAAAGGGAATGAGACTCGGATACACGATTGCTAATGGAAAGTTGGGAAAAGTCTTGGTGGCGGCTACGGAACGCGGAGTTTCGGCCGTATACCTGGGAGATTCCGAAGCCAGGCTGCTGTCGGAGCTTAGAGAAGAATATCCCAAGGCGGAGATTGTCCCGGCGCGGAACGGCTTGGAAAAGTGGGTAAAGGAAATTGTTTCGCGCACGGAAGGGAATCCGCCGCGCCAGGAATTACCGCTCGATTTGTTGGCGACGGCGTTTCAACGGCGCGTGTGGCAGGAGCTGCAGCGAATTCCGCTCGGCAAGACTCGCACCTATGCGCAGGTGGCGAGAGCACTCGGCAGGCCCAGTGCCAGTCGGGCTGTGGCGCGCGCATGCGCGACGAATCCAGTGTCCGTGGTGGTTCCTTGCCACCGAGTGATTCGCGGAGACGGCAACCTAGCTGGCTATCGATGGGGAATTGACCGCAAGCAACAACTGCTAAGGTCAGAGCATGCAGACGCCGCCGCGGCGATTTAGCCGCGCGGCTTCACCTTCGTTGCGTTCTTTGGCCAATCCGGTTTGAAGCGCGAATCTTCAATCTTCAGATTTTTCATCAAGCCCGTGCAATGGATGATGAAATAGTCTCCCGAATTTGCTTCGAATATTTTTTGCTGAATGGCCATCCACGAACCGGTATCTACCCACATCTGGATTTTGGTAATCTGCTCCCGCATCTTGTCGGACTTGGGCGTCAGCTCGATCACCACGGTTTTGCGCCCGTCTAATTCCTGTTCGCCGTTTACCGCGACCAAATAATTCTTCTTGAGGTGTTCGCCGCGCGTGTTGAACCCAAGCTCCAAATACTGATCGACCATCTCCCGGTTTTTGCTGATGTCGTACTCTTCTACGCGGTTGATTTTCGGATTGAAAATGTAAAACGTGTCTCCTACACGCAAAACCGTGCGTGGATCCGGCTTCGTGATTTGAATGCGCATCTTCTCGTCTTTGCGCACCCAGATCTGCCCGCTTTCCGTGGAGGTATCCTTGACGACGTCGGTGTATTTGACGCGCTCAATGTTTGCAGAGAGGCTGTGAAAATCCGCCGCGGCGTGATCCATTAGGGTGAGAATGGCGTCCGGGGTCCATTTCTGAGTGCCCTGTGACGAGGCTGCGCCGGAAAAAACACAAAACGCGAGCGCCGCTAAACCCAAGAAAAGCTTTGTGGAAACGATCAAAATTAAAACCTCTGTTCTCTCTGCCAGAAAATTGGTGCAATTAGTATACCTAAAGTTGGATGCGGCAAAGGGAAACCTAGTTTCGCCCGGTGCGCCCGACACAATCCTATTTGCGGCGCAGGGTCACTTGGTAGGCCACCACAGCGCCATGTTCGTCGCGCTGAGCCTCGACTTTAAGAATCTCGAAGCGGCCGTTTTGCAGGTCCGGCAGGTTTCGTTGCAGGGCGCGATGGAGCTCGTTTTGAAGCTGCGGCATCTGCTCGGGAGGAGTCAAAACGCGAGCATCAATACGATAAGAGCTTTCGCTTCCTGTCGCGGAAACAAGTTCAATCTGCTGATTCTGCGGGGGAAGGGAAGCTTCAGGCTGGTCGCGTAACCAGCGGCGCGGCATGAAAAAGACGAAAATCAGTATTCCTATGACTGCCAGGTCGTATTGCCACGAGCCGCGTTCGAAAGTCCAGAAGAAAAGACGCGAGAGAAATTGCCCGCCGCCCGCCATATCAGTCCGCCGGCACTCCATCGACAATTACACCATCGCGCATGTGCACGACACGGTCGAAATAGGTGACCGCCTCGGGGTTGTGCGTGATCATGACGATTGTCTGCCCCAATTCCTTGTTCAACTGGCGCAACATTTCCAGCACAATATCAGAATTTTTTGTATCAAGATTGCCGGTCGGTTCGTCCGCCAAAAGAATCTTCGGCTCGTTGATGATGGCACGAGCGATGGCCACACGCTGCTGTTCACCGCCGGACATTTCCGATGGCTTATGATTCAGACGGCCTTCGAGACCCAACAGCTTTGTAACAACCTCAAAACGGTGTGGATCAAATCCGTCGCCGTGAATGTACTGCGCGATGGCAATGTTCCCCTTGGCGGTCATTGTGGGAAGCAAATTAAATCTCTGAAAAACGAAACCGATTTTGCTGCGGCGGAGTTTTGTGCGCTCACCGTCAGACATCGCGGCTAGGTCGTTGCCGTCCACTAGAACCGTGCCGCGGGAAGCTGAAGCAAGACCGCCAATTACGTAGAGCAGGGTTGATTTGCCACAGCCCGATGGTCCCATGACTGCAACTGATTCACCCGGCTGCACGGAAAAATTCACGCCGCGCAGGGCCGGCACTTCCAACTTGCCCGCGTGGTAGAGTTTCCATAAATTTTCCGTTTTGAGTATTGGTTCCACGCTCTTCCTTAAATGCCCCTGGCTCTCCCCTGGATAGATTCCGTCAAATTCTGCGCTTGGAATTGTAGCTGTGAATGCCATCTCTGCCTAGCTTGGCGCCTTCGCTTTCTTTGTGCAGTTAATCAAACGTAAGTGCTTCGACCGCGTCCCTGCGGCTTGCCATCCACGCGGGATAGCTGGCCCCCAAAACGGCTCCGACCATGGCGATTACGCCAGCGCGCAAGATCCACTCCGGCGTAATCAGAATGGATAGTGTTGGAAACGCTTTCAAGAATCCAGCGCGAACCGCATAACTGAGCCCAATTCCGGCAAGGATGCCTCCCACACACAATGTCGCGGACTCGTAGAGCACGGCACGCACAATGAACGGCGAATTTGCGCCAAGGGATTTGAGCACTCCGATGTCACGCGTACGCTCAATTACAGTCGTGTACATTGTCAGGAAAATGACCAGCAGGCCGATACAAACGGCCAGCGCAATCATGGCGTTCACGAAGACATTCAGCCCCGGAATGTTTGTGGACGTCATGAGGGACAGGTAGTCCTTCAGTGGACGAATCTTGTAGTTCGGCAAAAGGACCTGGAATTGATTCATCACGTCGTCCGTATGTTCCGGGCGCGTGCACTTAACCAGGAAGACCGACGCCTTGTCGTGTGCTCCGCCGAGGTCTTGCAACGTAAGAATCGGTACAAAGAGACGCGCGCCTTTGCCGTGTTCAACGATGCCCGCGACGTGCCAATCGTGATTCAGCAGGTTAAATACATCGCCAACCTTAAGATGCTTTGCTTGAGCGGCAAGGTCGTCCACGAGCAAATCATCTGGGCCTTCCATGTCCTTGCCGGAAAGGAAAACAAAGCCTCCGGAAACGGCGCGAAAACTATCGCGGTCTATTCCATAGACGAGGTCTATTCCTCCTCCCGAATTGAATTGGAAAAAAACGGGAGAAACTGCCTGGACGTATTTTATTTCCGCCAAACGGTCCGCGATCTTGATGGGCATCGGCGAACCACTAAAGGCGAGAATCATCTGTGCAGACGGCGATTGAACCATGATGTCCGCGCCGATACCTTCGACGCGCTTTGCCGTTTCCGTGAGGATTCCACTCGTCAATCCCACAACAAGCACCACAAGAGCAACCTCTACGGCAATTGCAAGAACCCCAATGAGCGTCCGAAGCGGGCGATGGAGCAAGTTGCGCAGAATCATTTCGCCCATCATGGTTTGGATTCCTTGGCAGGCGGCGCGTCCTTGTCCTGGCCCACGTGGACTAGTTCGGAATTGGGCGGCTGCGCCAACTGAAAACGATCTGCGGGCAAATCGTCATTCAGAAAAAGCTTCGTTACCTGCAGTTTGATGCGGTAGTCATCGTGCGGGCGATCAATCTGAATGTCGCGAGGGTAGGAGGCTGCAGCATCGGCCGCGCCTCCGGGAACCGGAGCCGGTTCCCATTGTGAGTAGTGAGCATCCGACAGAAGCACGCCCTTGGGGCCATAGTTCTGGACACGCGCAATACTCAAATCGACGCGGTCGAACCAGATTTTGCGGCGAATCTCGGTTGTGTGACCTCCGCGCAGCACGGTCAGGACGTAATAGCGGGCGTTCTCGTCGTTGAATTCTTCGAACAGCACGGCCTCGCCTTTCATGATTTCCGGCCAAAGGAGCGCGTCCAGCAAATGCTGCGGCCGCAGATTTTCGAGCGGCTTCGTGCTGTTGCGCTCGACACCTACTTCGCCGACAAGGAATTTGTTCTTTGTCGGCAGGGAGACGCGGAACGTTTCGCCATCGCTGGTCATATCGAAAATGGTTTTCGCAACAACGGGTGCTTGCCCAATCATACGAATGTTGGCCGGGCGCTTTGCCAGCAAAAACGCCTTCACCTCATGGTATTCCTCGATCAGGCCGCTGTATTTCGAGCCGGCCGTTGGGCGCAAATCCACCGTAGCGTTCAGGGTTTTCGTGCCCCCTGCCAGCGCGTTGAACTTCTCGATGAGCTCTTCCCGGGTCGCATCCTTGGCAACCGCTATCTGCTCCTTAGGAATTTGCGTCTTGGTGCTGACATGTGGGCAGCCGCCACCCAACAACGCCAGTGCCGCCAACGCCAGACATGTCCACACACGTCTCATCAAGACCTTACGTCCCCTTACCCTGATTAAGTGCAATCAAGCGGCCAGCCATAGCTGGAGTACAAGTGCAGTTCGCTCAATTTGGCCGCGCAATATGCACGTCAAATGGCTGAACAGCTGGACGCACGCGGCGGATGGCTTCGCTCGGCCAAAGCGTCTCGCTCAGAATCGTCAGCCAGCCATCTTCCAGTTCACAAACCACACAAAAAGTATAGCGCGTGTAGGCTGCCTGGTACGCATCCAACCCGCGTTTGGAGAGGTCGCCTTCGAGTTCGGCGTCGGGCTCCAGCGCTCTTGAACCCGCGCGCAAACCGAACGTCTCGCCCTCAAATCGCTCGAGAAGATCGCGCAATTGTTGTCCACTTGGCTGCGGCGCAACGATGCAGCGGCCCGCCGCTTGTCGAAATGCAATCTTATGAGAAGCGCAAAAATCGCGGACGCGGTCGAGGTGGCTGAAGAAATCCAGCACGAAAGGCTCTTGCGCGACCAGGGCAGCGAAGACTCCGGACCAGATCGCAGTCGCGTCGGGACCGCGCACCGGTTCGCGGTTCTCCGTTTCGATCAGCTCCATACCAATAGATTTGATGCCTGGCCCCAGGTCGAGTGTTTCAACGCCCAATGAAAAGGGAGGAAGATCCAGCTCGCTCATTCTTCATCTTCAGCGTGAGGGAATTTTTCGCGGAATTCCGGCGACTGCTTGCGGACGTCGAGCCAATCAAAAAAAGCATCCGGCGTTTCCAGCCAAATGCGAAACCAGTTTGAGATTTCCTCCTTTTCCTGCCTCTTATACGGTTCGACTTTGTGATTGCGTGCAATCATTTCCGCACGGCGCTTGCCCATCCTCGCTACTTCGAGCACGCGGCCTGCCGCTGCCTTCTCCCCGTGCGCCTGGAAGCGGCGCAACAATTCGTCCAGCCGCATCAAGCTGACTTCTGCATCGTTCAGTGTTTTGAAGTGGAGAAGGTCTTCGAATTCCTCTTCAAACTGGTCTTCCACTTCTTCAAGTTGCGACAAATTCACTTTCAAGCCTGCGTCTTTGAGTACGTCCGCAACGTAGTCGGCGCCGGTCTTGCCTTCTTCTCCGTGTTCCGCAATGAGCTTGCGGCGCAATTGATCAATTTCGGCGGGCGTCCATTTTTCAGCGCCGATTTCCCGTGCCGTCTCCAATATCATTGCCTTCTTTGTTTTCAGGTCTTCGCTCATGCGCCTTAACGCTTCTTCGCCTGCTGCTTTTTCTTTGCGTGGGACGCAGGCGACTTCTTTTTCGCTGGGGTTGGAGGCGGCGGAGGTGGATCCGCCGGCAAACCCTGCAGCAAACGATGATACCTGTTTACATTCTTGTTGTGCTCCGCCAGCGTCGCGCCGAAGAAATGGCCGCCCTGCGTGTTGGCCACGAAATAAAGATAGTCCGTTTGCGTTGGGGCAAGAGCAGCACGAAGTGCGACCTCTCCCGGATTTCCAATTGGACCCGGTGGCAAACCTCCATGCTCATAGGTGTTGTACGGCGAATCGTAGCGCAAATCCTGGCTTGTCAGCGAGCCGTTGTATTTTCCGACTTGCTCGAGCGCATAGATCACTGTTGGATCGCACTGTAACGGCATACCTTTGTGAAGGCGGTTTTGGAACACGCCCGCAACGAGGGGCCGTTCGTCCGGCTTCGGCGTTTCGCGCTCGACCAATGATGCAAGCGTCACGGTAGAGAGTGTCGGCCTTGCCACATTTGCGGGTGCGGGATCAGACGCGGATATTTGTTTCCATTGCTCGCGGAATTTTTGCACCATCTTCGCGGTTAGCTCTGTTGCGACAGGATGTCTTGACAATTGGTAAGTCGCCGGAAACAAAAAGCCCTCCAGCGTTTTCGCGTACGGCGCCAAATCCTTAATGCTTGAAGTATCCTTTGCGGCTTTCAGAAAATCTTCTGCCGGGAGAAACTTCGAGGCTTCGAGTTCGTGCGCGATGTCGTATATAGTCTCGCCTTCACGCACCGTAAACGGGATAACGTAAACTTCTCCTTTTGCCAGCTTCCAGAAAACATCTTTGCCGGAAGCCGCGTGGTCGAAAAAATATTCGCCGGCTTCGAGAGTACGTTTTGGGTGGCGCCGTGCGTAAATTTCGAAAGCAAGCGCGCTGCGAATGACGCCGTTTTTCGCTAGGATGCGCGCGGCAGCCCGGCTCGATGACCCACGCGGAATCGTAACAAAAACGCCTTCACTGCCGAATGCCTGATAAGGTTTCTCGATTCCATACCACAAATAAGCGCCTGCACCGGCCGCGGCCAGCACAAGGATCAGCAAAATGGCGAGCACCAGCTTCATCGCTTAAATCCGCTCCGGTGCGGCTTGTTTTGCCAGGTATTCGCGCAGAATGACAGTCGCAGCGACGGAATCTACGGTGGGTTTTTCGTTTGTGGCTTTCTTCCTTTTTTCAGATTCGTCGCGGTATTTCTTACCGAATTCTTCTTCGAGCAGGCGCTCCGCTTCCCAGCTCGTCAGCCGCTCGTCCACCATTTCCACGGGAATGCCAATCTGTTTGCGAGCGCGCTGTGCGAAACGTTCCGCTTCTTCCGCCATTTCGCCGCGCGTTCCGTTGAGAAGCAGCGGCAATCCCACGACGATTTGTCTCACGTTGTGCTCGTGCACAAGCTCTCGCAGTCGGCGCATGTCTTCGTTGCGATTGATGCGCTCAAGCGTGACGAGCGGGCAGGCCAGACGTGCCTCAGCCGTGGCAATCGCCAGCCCTATCCTTGCGCGGCCGTAATCCACGCTCAGGATCGATTTGAGCGAAGCAGCCGCAGCCCCTTGCAACGTGTGTTTTGCAGAGCTCACACTATTATTATAACGGTTAGGGCTGGCGGCCCCGCGCTCCACTTTGCCAGGCGTCCCAATAACCCAACACCTTCATTTGCTGGTCCAGGCTGGTCTCTTTGACGAGAGTTTCCATTTCTGCGCGCAAAAGCCGTTTGCCGAGCGGTTCTGCTCGATCCGCCACACCCCATGCAGTCAGCGCGGCTAGCGCTGTGTTGAGCTTCAGTTCGCGGAGGTCGACTTTGTCGAACGTGTCGGAAGCTGCGTGGTAATTCACGAGATAATTCGAAATTTCTTGATTGGCTACGAGCGTCGGCACGCCCTCGAGCAGGAAATCGAAATTGTCTGTGCCAAACGAGGCATCAGGGGTGTGATTCGTTGCGTACCAGGAATCGAGCGGTTTCAAAATGGCCCGCACTCCGGCTTCGATGTCTCGTCTACCGCCCAGGGAATAGCCTGTGACGCGTCCACTACCCGTATCGTAGACAATCACCGCGCGGATTTTGTCCATTTCCGCGCGATGGGCCTTAACGTACGCATACGAGCCGATCGTGCCTTGTTCCTCGCCGCTGAATAAGATGAAGCGGATCGTGCGGCGAGGTATTAGGCCGGTCGTTTTGATTGCGCGTGCGGCTTCAATCACCAAGGCTGCGTTGCAACCGTTGTCGAGCGCGCCCGTGCCGAGTTCCCAGGAATCGAGATGAGCCGCAAGAATCACAACTTCATCCGGTTTTTCACGCCCGCGGATTTCTCCCACGACATTTTCTTGCTCAATTGGCCCGCCTATTTTGTTCGGCATATTAAATCGCGCGCGCACTTGCCCGGGATGTGCCGCAATGGCTCGCGCGAGCCGCATCGCATCTTCGCGAGCGACGACGGCTTGGGGAATCTTGTCAATTTGGCCGTCGAGCGCGTTCGTGTGCCGGTACGTCAGCAGACGTTCTCGCGCGCCCATCCAGAGAATTGCGCCCGCCCCACCTTTCACCGCGCGCGCGATGAGTCCCGGCGGCCGCAAATATTCGTCAAACAAATCTGCCCATGAAGAGCCGATTTCGGAGTGCGCCAGCAAAATCGCACCCTTGATGTTTCCCGCATGCGCAAACTCTTCTTCGCTACCCCCGCCGATATCAATAACGTTTGCTTCGATTCCGCCCACCGGAATCGGTGGTGACCAACCTGTGCTTACCACGCGCACCGGAAATTGCGCCGGGCCGATCAGTTCCAGCCGAGTGTCGCCTTCGCTCCAGGACACGGGCAGCGTGTACTTCTCAGTGTGTACGGCTATGCCAGCCGCGCGAAACGCAGCAATGCCCCACTCGACTGCCTTCGCCATTTGTGGCGAGCCGGTTACGCGCCCACCAACTTCGTCTGTGAGCCTGCGCAAATTGTCCGCCAGCGGCGAATCGCCCATGACTTGCGGCAAGATTTTCGCAGCTGCTTCCGAGCACGAAGAAACCTCCGTCGCGGAGCAGGCACCTGTGCCCTGTGGTATCGGTAGCTTCTGTAGCGGATCGCGTCTTGCTGGCGAAAGTTGCGCAGCGATCAAGCTTGGAAAGAACAAAAGCAAAAGAGAGGCACAGCTGAAGCGCATATCCAGTCTCCTGAACAAATACATCTAGCTCGATGCCAAAACGCAGTCTGCGATGCGGGCGACCTGCACCATTTCCCGCACGTCATGCACACGCACAATGTTTGCGCCGCCCAGAATACTCACCGTAACGGCAGCCGCGTTTCCCCAAGTGCGCTCGCCTACGGGGACGGGCTTACCTTTCGCGGCCAGCGTTTTGCCGAGAAAGCCTTTGCGCGAGGCGCCCACGAGAAGCGGATAGCCCAACTTTGCAAGTTCGGGAAGCTTGGCAAGCAATTCGTAGTTCTGCTCAAAACTCTTTCCGAAGCCAATTCCCGGATCGAGCACGATTTTGTCTCTTTTGACGCCGGCTTTCCGCGCAACAGAGACCGATCTCTTCAGCCCACTCACGACGTCCCACATCACATCCTTCGCGAATGGCAACTTCTGCATCGTCTGGGGCGTTCCTCGCATATGCATCAAAATGATGGGCACGCGATGCTTCGCAACCACTTCCGCAAGCCTCGGATCGTGCCGCAGGCCGGAGACGTCATTGATCATTGCGGCGCCGGCCCCGATCGCAAGTTCTGCAACAGCCGCTTTTTGTGTGTCCACGGAAATCGGAATCTTTAGTTTGCTTCCCAGCGCCTCCATGACGGGCAGCAGCCGAGCAAGCTCTTCTGTGGCGGGAATGCCCTCTGATCCCGGACGAGTTGATTCCGCCCCAATGTCAATTATGTCCGCGCCGTTATCTTGCATCGTTAGTGCATGTTCCACGGCTCGCTTCGCGCCAAAAAATTTGCCGCCGTCGGAAAAACTGTCCGGCGTCACGTTCAGCACGCCCATCACCAGCGTCTTGCGCCCGAGCACAAGTTCGCCGTGGCGCAGTTTCAACCGAAAGAATTTGCGCAGGTTCATTCTGAGTCAGAGTGTATCGCATTGGCCGCGAGCATCGCCTAAAACGAGAGGCGCTCCGAAAACATCCAGCGGTGATTGTAGGTGTGAAACTGCGTTACCGCGATTTGCATTCCAACCGCCGAAGAGAATCGCAGTCCCTTCCCCAATCGTATGCGTCCGAATCCGATGCCGGGCGTCAGGAACACCTGCTTCTCTCCTTCAAATTTGCCCGTTTTGTAGAACGTCGAATTCACTTCGAGCTCCGGCCAGAGCTTCCAACCTGCTCGATATTGGAACGCCGTATTCCACTGCACCTGCCGGCCCAGCTTGGTTGTGCTTCCGGCAGGCAAGTTCATTCCGACAGTCGATTGCGTGTCGAACCGGCCCAAACCTTTTCCAAACGCGATAGTCGGCGTTAGCACGGCGCCGCCTGCACCATATCGGTGTGCTCCCGTCGGCACGCTAGCTCCCAAGATGAACGTCAGCAGATAATTACCCTCCGTCCTCGGCGCCGAAGCGATGCGCACTTTCAATTGTAGCGGCAAATCCCCAAAGCCCCCCGGCGGCCCATTCGGCGATTGCAAATTGTACGTAGGCACGCCCAGCAGAATCTGAGTGCGTGGGGACGTAATTAGCTCAAGACCTTTGTTCCCGCCTAGTTGCCACGTCGTATTTCCTCCGCCCGCTGGTTGTTGCCAGACGTCATAGCGAAGTTCTTGCTTCAATCGTCCGGACGTCGTTGCGAGCGGCGAAAGCCAATCCGGCTGACTTGCCTGAGTTTTCGCGGCCATCTCCCCCCACCTGCGAACAAGACTTCTTCTCCACTTAGCGCGTTTTTCGTCGGAATCCCGCACAGGCACGGTGCCGGCCCAAGAGGTGTTTGCTTCTCCGGCGACTGTGCCCGATTGCCCTCTGGCGCTTTTTTCGGGGCCGTTCTCGTCTGCGTGCGCTTTCGTATTGAGTGCCACGACGACGAACACCAAAACCAAAATCTTAGCCAAATACCTCATACAAGCTCTCCAAATCAGGCGGAATATGGTTGGAAATGAAAACGGCCACGCTCAGATTCGAATTTGACCGCGCGCGCCTAGAGATTTACTGGATTTTTCTATGCGATCGGACAGTACGCGCAATAATACACAGGAGCGGGGCAACAACAGCAGGGGCTGTAGCCGATGATGTTAATCCGTAGTGTGTCTGCGCTAAGCAAGAAGGCCTTCAATTTTGTTTCAAGACAACAGTCTAAAACGCGATCCCAAAACGGTCAAATCGCATTCGTAAATGCAATGATGCAAGAATCCCACACTTAGTCCAAATCAAAGTCGCGGATGGGTTTTCCTGCGGGAGCGTCTTTCGCCTTCTTCATCGCTTCTTCGAACTTCTTGGCGAGGATGTCTTCTTTATGCGTCTCCTGAAACACAGAATCGGCGAACTTGTCTTCGCGCTGTTTCTTTTGTTCTTCCAGGATGCTCGAAGCCTTCGTCAAATCCACGTTTGGCCCTGGCTTTACCGGCGCCACATGCGAAAGCACCGATCCGAAAATCGGGTCCACCACCAGTTTCGCCTGGCAGCACGGGCATATCACGTTTAGGTTTTCGCCGTCTTTGCGTCCCATGTCGTTATTCTACGCCCTTTTCAAAGTTTAGGCTTCCCTTGTAGATAGATGGCCATGCTCGTGTGCTCGGGGTGAATTCGGAAATTTCCGTAGAGCAACTTTCTAAGAATAGCGCTTGGCCTTGCATACCAACTGCCCCAAGAGAGCGGAGTCTCCCCATTCATGTCTTTAGCCTCGAGCTTAGCCCCGGCGCCCAGCAGATCCTGAATCACTTCCTCATCACCGAAAGCTGCGGCGCGATGAAGCGGTGTCTCGCCTTTGGTTCGGCAATCCCGCATAAAACAACCGGTTTCGACACCGCCCTTTGTAGCTGCGCTCGGGTCGGCTCCGTGGGCAAGCAGAACTTTCACGACCAGGTTATGAGCAAGCCGGTTTGTAGTACACAGAGCCGAATGCAAAGGCGTTTCGGCCGTGTCTGCTTGGGCAAAATTTGCATTTGCTCCGCGTTCCAGCAGGAATTGGCAAAGCTTCCAATGACCGTGGAAGCTGGCTCCGTTGAGGCCCAAGTCTTCACCGAGCGAACTCAGCGAAGCGCCATTGGCTAGCAAGTGTTTTAATCCACTGACGTCGCCATAATAGGCGCACCATTGCACGAGTGAAACTCCGTCACTGGCCGTGAATGTCGCAGGATTTCCTTCAGCCAGAAATTCAAACACAAGGTCGGTACGGCCTTCGGTGATTTTCTCGAGTAAGTTCATAATCGCGCACTTTAGCACGATGTGGAGAGATCGTAGTTTATAAGGAATAAAACAAAAGTCTGGAGCTGTCTTGCGGCAGCTCCGGATTAGGAATTGATTCTGAACTTCTCAGGCTTTTGCCGGCGAATCTCCGCGGGTAAATCCCGGCGCGGGCCGCAACTCCGGCCGCACTACTTTTGGATCCGCACTCGTCGCGCCCTGCGGAGGCGGTGTGGGAGGCGTGCGTGGCTTTTCCGGCAAATCCTTGCCTTCCATCAGCATTTTCACTTCATTGGCATCGAGCACTTCGCGGTCGAGCAAGGCTTTCGCAATGCGATCCAGAGTTTCGCGGTTCGTGTCGAGAGTACTCTTTGCCTTGTCGTACGCCTTGCTTACGATGCGCTTCACTTCCTTGTCGATCTGTACGGCCGTGTCTTCAGAGAAATCGCGGTGCTGCGCAATTTCGCGTCCGAGGAAGATCGCCTCTTCCTTCTTGCCGAACGCGAGTGGGCCGAGGTCGCTCATACCCCATTCGCAGACCATGTTGCGTGCAATGTCGGTTGCGCGCTCAATGTCATTTCCAGCGCCCGTGGTGATATAGCCGAGGAACAATTCCTCGGCCGTGCGGCCACCCATCAAGACGGCCAGCATCGCTTCCAGATGTTCCTTCGTGTAGGAGTGCTTATCGTCCGTCGGCAATTGCATCGTCAGGCCGAGCGCCATACCACGCGGAATAATCGTGACCTTGTGCACAGGATCCGCACCCGGCGTCATCGCCGCGACCAGTGCGTGGCCAGCTTCGTGGTAGGCCGTATTCTTTTTCTCTTCGTCCGACAAAATCATGGACTTGCGCTCGACGCCCATTAGGACTTTGTCCTTGGACATCTCGAAGTCCGCCTGTGTCACGAATTTGCGGTTCTGACGCGCGGCCCATAGCGCCGCTTCGTTCACTAGGTTGGCCAAATCAGCGCCAGAAAATCCCGGCGTTCCGCGCGCAATGATCGAAAGTTCGACATCGTCTGACAGAGGCACTTTGCGCGTGTGCACGCGAAGAATTTCCTCGCGGCCCTTTACGTCTGGACGCGCCACGACAACGCGACGGTCAAAACGTCCTGGGCGCAGCAAGGCCGGGTCGAGCACATCGGGCCGGTTCGTCGCGGCAATCAGAATCACGCCTTCGTTTGATTCAAACCCGTCCATTTCGACAAGCAAAGCGTTGAGAGTTTGTTCCCGCTCATCGTGACCGCCGCCAAGACCGGCGCCGCGATGGCGGCCAACCGCGTCAATTTCGTCAATGAAAATAATGCACGGCGCATTCTTCTTGCCTTGCTCAAATAAATCACGCACGCGGCTTGCGCCCACGCCCACAAACATTTCCACGAAGTCTGAACCCGAAATTGAAAAGAACGGCACGTTCGCTTCGCCCGCAATCGCGCGTGCTAGCAAGGTCTTGCCCGTACCTGGAGGCCCGACCAGCAACACGCCCTTCGGTATCCTTCCGCCCAGCTTCTGGAATTTTTGCGGATCTTTCAGGAACTCGATAATTTCCTGCAACTCTTCCTTGGCTTCATCCGTTCCAGCAACGTCCTTAAACGTAACTTTTTTCTGCTGTGCAGAAAGCAGCCGCGCGCGAGACTTGCCGAAACTCAAAGCCTTGTTGCCGCCCGCCTGCATCTGCCGCATCAGAAAGAAAACAAATCCGGCCAGCAGCAGCAAAGGCGCGGCGTTCACCAGCAAAATCAGCCAATCGTTGTTGTGCACTTCCTTGACGCTGATTTTTACGCCTTTGTCGCGAAGCGCCTTGGAAACCGTTGGCGCATCTTCCTTCGCAATGGTCGTGCGGAATTTTTGATCTGGCGGAACCGTGTACTCGCCCTGAATGTCGTATGCGTTTGGAGCCAGGTATAGCGTTACTTCCTTCACCTGGTTCGCATCCACCTTTGCCATGAACTCACTGTAGGAAGGCGTCTGCTCGCGCGCCGCCTGGCCGTTCCTTGACACGAGCTGCCAGAGCATCACGCCCAGCAGCACGATCGCCAGCCAGAACAGAATTGTTTTTGCCGTAGAGCTTGAGTTCACGTTTGCCTCACAGATTCTTCCCAAAAACCACTTGCGCTTACTACTTACGCTTGCGGCCCCTACTTCTATTAGACGCCGCAGAGCTTCCGGATGACAAATCTCTCAAGTTCCGGTCTGCCCCATTCGGCCCCGCCAAGCCGTATCCAATCCACATCTCTTTAGATGCGGTCCGGAAGCCGAAGTAATCAGGCTCCAGGGCCACGCGGCGCTTCGACGTCTTGTCCAGCAGCACCGCCAGACGCAGCGACCGTGGCTTTGTTTCTCCCAGCCGCCGCAACAAAAAATCCTGCGTCACGCCGCTTTCCAGCACCGCGTCCAGAACCAGCACATCGCGCCCTGTCAGATTCGGGCGCGCACTGAAATAAACCTCGCGCCGGCTGTTACCCCCGTGCTCGACGTCCCGTACTTCCTCCCGTACGAAGTGGCAATGCACTGGGCAATGCACCTGCCTCAAAACATCCGCCGCAAAAACAAAGCCCCGGTCTAGCGTAATCACCGCATCAATTCGCCGTCCGCTGTAATCCTTTGTGATTTGACGGCCAAGCTCCGCAACCTTTTTCGCAATTCGTCCCGCGGAATACGAAGCGGATTTCGCAGCGCTCAAGCCTTCTCCTCGCTCACCAGGATCGCCTTTCGCGTCCCGTTCGTCGCAGCGTGTTCCGCCGAAACGAAACCTCGGGCCCAAACGATATTCTTGCCGCTCTCCAGTACCGGCCAGCCTTCACGGTCCCAGCGGCTCACGCGGCTCTCATTCAACAAACGTTTCAGCTTGTGCGTGCCGCGATGCCCCTCGGGCCGCATCCGGTCCCCAGGTTGCAGACTGCGCAACAGCAGCCCACCTTGCATTTTTCCCCGGTCCAGGGCAGCCCAGCCCTTTTCAATAGTGTCGCGCCGCGCGGAGGGCCAGTCAATGGACCTGAGTCGCATTACGCAACCGATTTCCTTCACTGCAATTACCGTTTCTCCGCCATGAAGCTCTACCGGATATGCATATTCGATGGGCGCCTTGCTCTTTTTTCCTCTGGAAGCACGAAGCAGGAAAACAAGTGTGTCATCATCGCGCCGTACATCCACGCCGCCGGATAATTGCAGCACTTTCCCATTTTCGCCGGACTCGGCGAGGTGCATCACCTGTTGCACGTGATGCAGCGTCAGTTGCCCCCGTCCGGAGGCAAGTTTCGCGAATGCGTTTCGTACGAGCCTTTTTCCCAATGCCTTGTTTGGAACTTCCCCCGCAGGCCAGGAAAATGGCCACAAAACGTGCTGCGCTGAAATTCGGATGCCGCGGTCGTCTTGTTTCAGCAAGGCTTCGTAGCGATCGCGTGAAAACGCGTCCGTTAACGCTTCTTCATCCCGCGCAAGCCGCGCAAGTTCGCCCAGATGATTCACTGTTTGTAGATTGAATTCTTTCTCCAGCAGTGGCAACAGCTTCTTTCTCATACGCGCCCGCTGCCGCGACGTGTCGCGGTTCGTCGCATCCTCACGCCAAATCTGTTTCTTCGACTTCAAGTACTTGCGCAACTCACGACGCCGCACTCCTAACAATGGACGAACAATTCCGTCCGATGTCACGGGATGAATTCCTGCCAGCCCCGCCAGGCCGGTCCCACGCAAAATGTGCGCCAGCACAGTTTCCGCCTGATCGTCGGCGGTGTGGGCTGTAGCGATGCAATCCACCAGGCCGCTCTCTGTCAGCCGCCGAAAGAATTCATAGCGTGCTCGCCGCGCCGCATCTTCTAGATTCGCCTTTTCGCGTTTTGCTTTCTTCCCAACATCGCCACGTCCAATGTGCAACGTCAGGCCAAATTTCTCTGCGAGCGCCGCTACAAACTCTTCATCCTTGTCCGATGCCTTCCCGCGCAATTTGTGATTGAAATGAACCACGCTGAGAACTACTCCAAGAACCTCCCGCAATTCGAGCAAAAGTCGAAGAAGTCCAACGGAATCCGCGCCGCCCGACAGTGCTACGCCCACGCGCTCTCCCGCACGCAAAAATCCCTGCTTTCGAATGTGAACCTTTAGTTCTTTCAGTAGAGTCGCCACGCGTCGCGCTGCCCATCCGCCGCTGTTCGCATCCTAGCAGCCGCGAAGTGAAAATTCACCCGGAAGGCAGGCTACTCCAACTGTTTTGCTTGCGCGATGAATTGCTCCGCCCGTGCTCTCACTCGGAAGTCTTCCGTCAAATTCACCCAACGCACGATGCCGTTCGAATCCACGAGGAATTCGCCCGGCCGGGCGACATCATGACCCTCGACTCCGGCGCCGACGTGCAGCAAATCATAGGCTCGGATCGCCGTCGTGTCCGGATCCGAAAGAAATTCGAATGTGAACCCGGCCTTCCTAGACAAATCGCGTGACTGCTCAGGCGAATCTACGCTGATGGCCACCGTCCGCACACCCAACTGCTGAATTTCCGGCAAACGATCTTGGACTCCCCGCAACTCGGAGAGACAGAACGGTCACCAATACCCACGATAGAAGATGAGAAATACGCCTTTGGGCGGTGTCGATGAGTTCCCTAGAGGTGCCGCCAGCAAACTTGCCAGAGAAACTTCCTTGTTGTTCTCGTCTTTCAGCGCGAATTCCGGCGCCTTTTGTCCAACCTTCGGCGCGCCAGCCGACTTTGGCAACTGCTTCGTCGCGTAGAAAATCAGGAAACAGAAGAACCCCACCGCTGCAAGGCTAAGGATGCCGAGGATCGGGCCTGCAATCTTCCCCTTGAATTCCTGTGATTGCCCAAAAGCTCGCCGGAGCCCGGAAATCAAAGAAACTACTCCTGCCGCCAGAATCAGGAAATTCACCCACGGTACATCCCGCGTAACGGGCCATCTATAGAAAAGGAAGAAATAACTCACTACTCCAAGCAGGCACAGCAGAAATCCTGCCCAAAGATGCCAGTTTCTCCGTCGTTGTCCCATCAACTCACCTCGCAAAAATGGCACGGCGATTTGTTCCGCCGTGGCGTCTCGTTAATTCTTTCCAGAGTTCGCCGACTGCTTTGCCTTGGCAACGATCTCGCGCACGTCGCCGAGCAGCATCTGTGAATCGAACACCACACCGTCGCGAATAGTGTATTTCACGCAATGCTCTTGTGTCTGTTTGCCGTCTTTGCTCGCGCGCGTCACGCCCGAGCCGTACAATACTTTCACATCACCCAGGGGATTCTCCGTCAGCACGACCATATCTGCCAAAAAACCCGATCGGATCAACCCCAGCTCCGGATTTCGCAGCGCCCTCGCCCCATTTTCGGTCGCTGCGTGAATCGTTTCCAGCGGCGAAAATCCCGCCTCTTCCAGCAGCTCCAGCTCGCGAATCGTTCCAAATCCCCAAATGCTAAACAAGAATCCGCTGTCCGAGCCGACGGCCACCATCCCGCCCTGATTCTTGTAGTCATTCACAAAATCCATCCAAATCCGGTATGCTCTCGCCCAATCCGCTTCTTTGTTCGAAGTCCATTCGAAAAAGTACGAAGCATGATGCGAAGGGCTCGGCAAAAATGTGCTCATAACCGCCGGGTGCGTGTATTCGCTGTGCCACGGCAAATTTTCGGCGCGAGTCACGTCGCGATTCGCCTCATAAATGCTGAACGTAGGATCCATCACGAACCCGTTCGAATGCATCGCGTCCAACAGGGAATTGATTACATCGCCATGCAGCCGGTTCAAGTCCGCTTGCAGCCAGACGCGGCCTGTTTCCAGAAACCGGTCCGCTTCGTTCGAATAGTTGTATTCCGCAGGCAAATCCTGAATAGTCTGATTGCTGAACGATGACTCCGCATATCCATAGTGATGCTCAATCGTTGTCGCGCCATCTGTCGCTACGCGAACCGCATTCATCGGATACACACCTTCTTGCGCGATATGTACCGCAACTCCCATTCCGTTTTTTCGCGCTTCGTCCGCTATCGCCTTAAATACATCCGGCCAGAGCCCCGGCTTGCTCAGAATCTTGATCCCATCCACTCCCAGCGCATGCCATTCATCCACAATCTGCCGAGCGCCCTCGGGATTCGAAAGCCGCGAATCGCTTCCACGCCAAAAAGGATACACATACATTCGGGGCGCAATCACCTGATTCGTCGCGATCTTTTTCTTCTCCTCCGCCATCCGCTTCGGATCCGCCTCGCCATAATTAAACGCGCGAATCGTCGTCACGCCATGGCCGAGATAAAGCTTGTAGATATACTCCGCCGGAACGTCCTTGCTGAAATTAATGTGCGCGTGCAAATCCACAATTCCCGGCATCACGTACATTCCCTTGCCGTCAATGACGCGATCCGGCTCACGATTCTTTCCGCTGCCGGCTTCTTCCTTCGACCTTTCGCGAGCAATCGCATCGGTCAACGCAACGCGCGTAATGTGATTCCCCTGCACAAAAATATCCGCCGGCCCAAACGCCGGCGCTCCCGACCCGTCAATAATTGTTGCCCCGCGTATCACCAGCGATTGATATGGCCCGCCTTGCTCCGGCTGTTTTGATTCTTGGGCCTCTAGACGAGCCGCCCAGGCAAGAAGCACGATCAGCGTTCCAATCAGGAAGTTTTTCATCGTCATTTCGTTCCCTTGAGCAACTCCGCCGGAATCGGATTTCCTGGCCCTTCTTCATCCCACAACATCGTTTGAATCCACCAGCGCTTTCCGTCGTTGTACAACGAAAAAATATTCACGCCGCGTGTTACCACTTTACCCGTGGATTGCACTCGTCCCTCATAACTGCTCAGCACGCTCGCCACATTTCCGAATCGCTCGATCTTTCGGCCCAGCTCAACTTCCGTGAATCCCTGCTTCAAGAGGAAATCTTCACTTTCGTTCAAGTATTCCTGATAATCCGAAGTTCGCACTTGCACTTCGCCGGCTTTATTTTTGGACATCGCTATATACCTCACGCTTGGCGCAAACAACGTCCTGTCGCGCCCCCATTGCCGCGGCACGCCCACACCGCCCGAAATAGTCTCGTAGCTCGCCTTCACAATTCCTTCAATTGTGCTCACGTCTTCCGGCCGTGCTGCAATCGTCGGCACTTGCACTTGCCGCACCTCGCCTTGCTTCTCCATTGCGTTTCCTCCGCCCAATCCACAGGCCAGCAATCCACAAAATATCGTCGCTCTCAATACACTTCTCAAGCGCGCCATACGCAATTCTCCTGAAAACCCGCCGGCTCATTTTGCTTTGCGCCGCGCATCCTATCACTTTTCAGCTACTTACAACCCTCGCTGCAAATCTGTGGAAAACGTAAAATCAGTGTGAACCAATTGTTGACTTTTTTGCAGGTGGCCCCTATACTTGCAAAGTTGTTTTGACGCCGCTCTGCTGGACAGGGGGCTTTCGATCTTTGACAACCGATACGATGTGCCAGAATCTGTTCGAAACCATCCAAGTTTTCGAGCGTGGATGGTCTGAGTAAATCGAGCGATCAACAATTCGCTTGGCAGGCTGACCCTGGTGATAAACCAGGGTATTTTTTTCGCCAAGCAACCAGATTCAAACGAGAGTTTGATCCTGGCTCAGAACGAACGCTGGCGGCGTGCTTAACACATGCAAGTCGAGTGCGCGCCTGTAGCAATACAGGTGGCGCACGGCGCACGGGTGCGTAACACGTGGGTAATCTGCCCTCTGATGGGGAATAACCCGCCGAAAGGCGGGCTAATACCGCATAACATTCCTTGGACCTTGGTTCGAGGACTCAAAGGCGTAAGTCGTCGGAGGAGGAGCCCGCGCCCGATTAGCTAGTTGGTAGGGTAACGGCCTACCAAGGCTTTGATCGGTAGCTGGTCTGAGAGGATGGCCAGCCACACTGGAACTGAGACACGGTCCAGACTCCTACGGGAGGCAGCAGTGGGGAATCTTGCACAATGGGCGAAAGCCT
>Ga0126376_10000072_pt1 | contig 41092 bp, 31 predicted proteins | sample PanSoiMetPlot_15_FD_92760 | JGI IMG/M metagenome (GOLD analysis project Ga0126376, IMG submission 92760) | Tropical forest soil microbial communities from Panama - MetaG Plot_15 | ecosystem: Environmental > Terrestrial > Soil > Tropical forest > Bulk soil | place: Panama | collected 2016-02-17 | reverse complement strand
AGCGTCAAGGTTCAACGATTACCTTGGCGATGCGATGAATCAGGTCGAGTTGTTGAGGGGTGAACTTGGCAATAAGTAGTTCAAGTCGCTTTCGGATGTCATCGTCGTCTTCTTCTCGCTCCAATGACAGCAGGGTACTGGGTGGTACGCCGAGCCCTCGCGCCATCGCGACAATCGTATCCAGACTGGGAACCTTGTTCGTCCGCTCCACATCGCCCCAGTAGTTGGGCGTAATCTCGCCCCGCTCCGCGGCCTTTTCAAGACTGAGCTTTCGAGCTTTTCTCAGCTTTCGTACGCGTCGCGCGAATTGTTTGCGGTGTTTCACGATAATCAGCAGACAAACCATAGCGAGTAAGGCAGCCGCGCAAAACACTCGTTGGCTTTTAAACCGTCAGTAAATAACTTCTATAGAGTTTGTTTCTAGACTGTTTGCAAGAACCCTCTGCCGGTAGTAGCTCAAGAATCGCTCGTTGGCTTGTAGGTGCGAGCGAGCTCCAAAACGCCTAAGGCAAACTCCGCCTGTGAGCGTGTGCAAAGATCGAGGGCCGCCATGAGCTTACCGCGGTATTCAGGTTCGCGGTCGTCGGTTTCATCGATCGATAGCAAGGTGGAGACACTTATATTGAAGGCTCTGGCGAAGCCATAAAGTGAGTTGAGGCAGGGTTCGGAGATGTTTCGCTCGACCTCTCCCCAAAACCCGGGCGATAAACCTGCCAATTCACTTGCACGTTCGATCGTCAGGCCCGCCGCGAGCCGAAGATTGCGTAGCCTTTCAGCAAATCTCAATTGGTGATCCACGGTCGCCACGAAACAAACGATAGAGGTGACGGAATAGCAAAACCAGATGCCATAGCGTGTATTTTTCTTGAATAATAAATGCTATGGAGTTATAAATACCTACATAGCGACTACTAAAGAGTTGCATGATTGGAGTTGTTGTTGGATTCATTAGCTGCCCGTTTTCCGACGATTCCGCTATCGCAGAATGAGGAAAAAGTTCTGACAGATAGGGCTAGCCTGCCGCAGGCTCTCTCCGACGAACTCCTCCTCTCCCGCGTTGCTGAAGGGGATCAGGAGTCTCTCGTAGTTTTGTTCCGCCGCCACGCCTCGCTTGTCCGCGGCATAGGCCAGCGTCTTTTGCGCGATGCCGGAGAAGCCGAAGATTTGGTACAGGAAGTGTTTCTGTATCTCTACCGGCGAGCTGGTCATTTTGATAGCTCGAAAAGCTCCGCGCGTTCCTGGATAGTCCAAATTGTTTATTACCAAGCAATAGCCCGCCGCCGTTATCTGGCTTCGCGTCATGGCCACGACCACCTCAACCGGCAGGAAGAGTGCCGGGGAATTCCAGCCGAGAAGCCAAGGGACGAAAATCGTTCGAGTGAATTGCCGTTCCAAGGTGCGGTTGTTTCCGAAGTGTTGCAGAGTTTGACTGACGTACAGCGCGAAACCCTTCATCTCTTCTTCTTTGAGGGCTACACCTTGAGTGAAATCAGCGCTAAGCTCGGCCAGCCGGCCGGGAATATCCGGCATCACTACTACCGGGGCCTCGACAGGCTGCGGACGCGATTGTGTGCGAAGTAGATTGCACGACTAACAAACGATATGGTAGATAGAGAATCGCGCCCGGGAGACGGGGAGCCCTCGCCCGTGGAATCACACGAAGAGTTTCTTGAGCTTTGCGCCGTTTCGACCTCTGGTGAATTAACCGAGGAGGAGCGGAAGAAGCTCGACGCGCACCTTGCCGAGTGCGCAGCCTGCCGCGAAGCCCTAAAGCAGTTTGAAATTGTCGCCGAGCAAGCCCTTCCTGCTGTTGCTCCTGAACCCGAAATGGAAACAAAGGAGACCGTTTCTCGCCCGATTCCCGGAGAGGATGCATTGTTGCGTCGTCTTGAGCGAATGCGGAAAGACGAGCCCAGTGATTCAACTGTGCCCGGAGCGACGAGCGAAAAGAAGAGACGTTTTCGTTCGCGCGCCCAAACTCTAGAGTTCTGGATGCCGTTTGCTGCCGGACTGATTCTTGTGGTGGCTTTGGGCCTAGTTCTGTTTCGACGCGGCAGTCCCGCTTACGTGGTGGCGCCTTCAAAGCAGGGAACTGAAGCTTTCAATACGGACAATCCTGCCGATCGCACCCGTGAAGTTTCAGATCGCGAGAGAATCATCGCGGACTTGCGTCATCAAGTGGAAGTGCAGATTGCAGAGACGACTCGCCTGAAGACTCAACTGAAGGACCTTGAAACCAAAGCGCAATCGAGCGAAACCGAAAAAATTCGCCTCTCCGAGGAGCGAGATGCGCTAGCACAGAAACTCCAAACCGAAGAAGCCTCACTCGCGAGGGTGCAGCAGGACCTCGAAGCGCGGGAACATGCAGGGTCCAAAGACGATGCCGAAGTTGCTGCCTTAGAAGCGAAGATTGCCGACTTGTCTCATTTAGCGGATGAGCAAGGGAGAACGGTTGACAAGCAGAAAGTACTCCTCGAACGTGACCGCGACATACGGGAACTCATGGGCGCGCGGGACCTTTATATTGCGGAAGTGTACGACGTGGCCAGGACCGGGGAGACGCAAAAGCCTTGCGGAAGAGTCTTTCTAACGAAAGGGAAGTCACTCATTTTTTACGCTTTCGATCTCGATCAACAGCCAGGTCTAACAGATGCCAATTCGTTTCAAGCCTGGGGGCGTCGCGGGCCCGACCGCGCGCAAGCTTTCAACCTTGGGATTTTCTATGAAGATAATGTCAGCAAGAAACGTTGGGTCGTGAAATCCGAAGACCCGAGAACTCTGGCGCAGATTGATGCGGTGTTCGTAACGGTAGAGCCCAAAGGCGGGAGTATGAAGCCCAGCAGCAAACCGTTCCTGTTTGCCTATTTGAAGGCCGACGCAAACCATCCCTGAGTCTTTTTGGTTTGCACGCCTTCGTCCTATCTCTTCCCTAGCTGTCCTTATTTCCGGCCACTCTCATCATCCTTCCCAAATCCGCTCCACCCTCTGGTACAGATTCCCATGCCTTTCGCAGAGACCAAGTAAGCCTGCATTTAAGCGTGCATTGCTAGGAGAGTGTTCTCTTGCGAGTCCAACGTATCCTCGAACTTTTGATTCTGATTTTCGTTTCTAGTGTTTCGGTCCTTGCGCAAGCGCCCAACGCTACGATCAACGGAATGATTCTTGATCCCGACGCAAAGTCGATTCCTGGCGCGCAGATTTTGGTTGTTAACGACTTGACGGGCGCTACGTATGAAACGTTCACGAACAGCGAAGGCATCTATTCGGTTGCGAATCTTCCTCCCGGTCCGTACCGAGTGCAGGTTTCAAAACCGGGTTTTAAGACCATCGTCAAACCCGACATCATTTTGAACGTGCAAGATGCCGTGAGCATCAGTTTCACTCTTCCCGTTGGCGCCACATCGGTCGTCGTGACCGTCGAGGGTGGCGCGCCCTTGATTGAAACGCAGGGGGCAACGGTAAGCACCGTCGTCGACCGGCAGTTTGCGGAAAACCTTCCGCTAAACGGCAGGAGTTTCCAGTCGCTGATCTCACTCGCTCCCGGAGTGGTTGTGACTACCAGCAACTATGCCGACAACGGACAATTCAGCGTGAACGGACAGCGCGCGGCTTCGAACTACTGGATGGTGGACGGCGTGAGCGCGAACATCGGCATTGGCGCAAGTTCAACTGCGTATCCGGGCAACGGGTTGAGCGGGGCGCTCGGTTCGTTTAGCGCCATGGGCGGAACGAACAGTTTAGTTTCCGTCGACGCACTCGAAGAGTTTCGTATTCAGACTTCGACATATGCTCCGGAGTTTGGCCGTGTCCCCGGCGGACAGATCTCGATCGCTACACGTTCGGGAAGCAATCAGTTTCATGCAACGGCATTCGAATATTTGCGCAACGATGCGCTGGATGCCAACGATTGGTTCGCCAACGCGAATAACCTTCCAAAGCCTGCCGAGAGACAGAACGACTTCGGCGGAACGTTCAGTGGCCCGATCACGAAAGACAAGACGTTTTTCTTTTTTTCCTATGAGGGTTTGCGCCTACAACTGCCGCAAGTGGCGGAGACGACGGTTCCGGACCTCGCGGCGCGTAGCGCGGCATTACCCGCGTTGCAGCCGTTTCTAAATGCGTACCCCATCCCGAACGGAGCCGACACGCCCTCGACGGGCACCGCCGAATTCAATACCAGTTTTTCAAACCGTTCCACACTTGACGCCTACAGCTTGCGCATCGATCACAAACTGGGAAGTCACCTGACTCTTTTCGGAAGGTACAACTACTCACCTTCGGACATCGTTTTGCGCGGGAACGGCGGATCGTTGAGCACAGTTTCGCCAACCGACATCACGACACAGACCGGCACGGTGGGTGTGACTTGGGTCGTGACGCCCGCAACCTCGAACGACCTGCGTTTCAACTACAGCCGTGTCGAAGGTTCGACAAGTTCTTATCTCGATGACTTTGGAGGAGCAATCGCACCGACGGAATTGCCGTTTCCTTCCGGGGTTGATTCAAACAGCTCCCTGTTTTTCTTTTATATTGTTCCGCTCAACGGACCGTCTCTTCAGAGCGGCCAAGGCGTGCACAACCTCCTGAGGCAAGTGAATGTGGTGGACAGCATGGCGATGCAGAAAGGGGGGCACGCTCTGAAATTCGGTGTGGACATCCGCCGTCTCTCTCCGGAGTACGAACCCTTTGGGTACGAGCAGCTGGATCTTTTCCTAACCGTGTCGGACGCTGCGAACGGACGGTTGCTACAGAGCATCACGCAAGCAAATCAGAAGCCAACGTTTCTCTTCCGGAATTTGGGCGTTTACGCCCAGGATACATGGCGTATTCTTCCGCGCCTCACGATGACGTATGGTCTGCGCTGGGACGTCGATTTTGTCCCGGGAACATTGAGCGGTCCGAATCTGCCGGCCGTTGACGGTTTCAATCTTTCGGACTTGTCGAATTTAGCGCTAGCTCCTTCCGGGAGATCGCCTTATGAGACGACCTACGGCAATGTCGCACCCCGAATCGGCTTGGCGTATGCGGTAACCCAAAGTCCGAATTGGCAGACGGTGGTGCGCGGCGGTTTCGGAACTTTCTACGACCTAGCGTCGGCCCAGTTTGGCAGCCAGATCGGCACGAATCATTATCCTTATGGAAGCCTGGCCATCCACTCGGGCGGCACGTTTCCGCTCGATGCGGCGACGGCCGCTCCGCCTCCGATTGCCCCGCCTACGGCAGCGAACCGCGGCACTTTGTATGGCTATGACCCGCATCTCGAACTGCCGTACACGCTCGAATGGAATGTTGCCGTAGAGCAGGGTCTTGGAAAAGCGCAGACGATTTCAGCTTCCTATGTCGGCGCTTCCGGAAGGCGGCAACTGCAGACGTTCGGGGTGCTGTCGCCGAATGCGAATCTCTCTGCGGCGCGGCTCATCACCAACACGGGTTCGTCGCGCTACGACGCGCTTCAGTTGCGTTTTCAGAGGCGGTTGTCGCGTGGCTTGCAAACCCTTGCTTCCTACACCTTGGCGCATTCGATGGATAGAAGCTCGGCTGGATCGAACGCCGTGGCCTCGAATGTGTTCACGCCTTCTACGGTGGCGGGTTCGAACCGCGGTCCGTCCGACTTCGACATCCGCAACGCCTTCTCTGCTGCGTTGACCTATGACGTACCGACACCGCATCTCTCGCCCTTTGCCAAAGCCATTCTCGGCGGATGGTCCACAGAGAATATTCTTCAAGCGCGCTCGGCCCCGCCGGTCGATGTTTCGGTTGTGCGGTTCTCGCAGTTTTCTGGTGGCTTCAGCGGAGACGTGCGCCCGGACGTCGTATCGGGCGAGGCATTGTACTTGTACGGCCCGCAATATCCGGGAGGGAAGGCCTTCAACGCGGCGGCGTTTGTTGCACCGCCGACCGATCTTGCAACGAGACAACCCGCTCGTCAGGGAACTCTCGGCCGGAATGCTCTGAGGGGATTTGGCACGGCGCAGTGGGACTTTTCTGTGCACCGCGATTTTCCCATCCGCGAGTCCTTGAAGCTGCAGTTCCGCGCGGAACTCTTTAACGTCTTGAACCATCCGAACTTCGGACCACCAAGCGGGCGTTTCGGCCAGGGCGGATTCGGCGTATCGACCCAGATGTTGGGGGCCAGCCTCAATAGCCAGAACCTCGGAGGAGGAGCCTTCAGTCCTCTCTATCAGATCGGCGGACCAAGAAGCGTGCAATTGGCTCTGAAACTGAGTTTCTAACTCTTTCCAAGCACCGTTCCCATGTTTAGAAAACAAAAAGGACACGTGTCCGTTCGGGAGGAGTTTGTGTCGACGTACGAAACAACAAGCGGCACGGTGGGAGGCTTGGCACGGAGATGGCTCTTTGCGCTGGCGGCCGCATGTCTCTGGCTTGGAATTGCTTCGAACGGTTGTGCTGCAAAAGGGAAAGAGCTGCGCATCGAGGACGACCTCAAGACTCGCTACTTGGCAGAGTACACGCCCATCACGTTTTCGCCTGACGGGCAATACCTAGCCTATACGGTGAGGTCGAGCGAGCGAAAAGGCATCGTGGAACCGGGAAGCTTTTTTCGTACGGGTGCGGAGTGGTATTCCCAGGGTACAGATGTGTTTCTCGTGGACCTACGTACGGGAGCGTCGAGAAGGTTGACTGCAGGCGGCGGCAACCACTGGTTGCCGGTGTGGTCGCCGGACGGAAACTTTCTCGCCTTTCTTTCCGATGTCGATGGCGGCCAAGCCAAGTTGTGGATCTGGGAGCGGCAGCAAGATCGTTTGCGAAAGGTATCAGACACCATCCTGCGCAGCGAACAGATCGCATGGACTGCGGACAGCCGCAGAATCATTGTTACGGCACTGCCGCGGAATCTGACGCCTGAGGAATACGCGCGAAGGATCTCTCCGCAATCGGAGGTTTTGCACGAATCGTCTGTGACGAAGGAAAGCGCGACGGTTACAACGTACCGGTCACTCGCCCATCGGGAGAACCAACCGAGCGAAAACCAACCTGATTCGGATCCATGGAACCTCGACCGCTTTCTGCGCAGTTTGGTGGTCATTGATATGGCGAACGGAGCGGAACTGCGCCTTATCGAAAGCGAAAGAGTTGCAAAGTTCTTCCTCTCTCCGGACGGTTCAAGAATCGCGTTCACCTTGGCAAGGGCGTTTGAACACGCCGGTTCCCAGCAGATCCTTTTCGATCTTGCCGTGATCAATTTGAATGACGGGAAAGAGAACGTCGTCGCGGCAAACATTAGACTTGACTATGACGGCGCGGGATTCAGCTGGTCGCCCGATGGCGAGCAATTGAGTTTTCTCACCGGAGGCCCCGGTGCGCGAGTCTCCGATTGTTATGTCGTGGAAGCGACTGGCTCCATGCCGCGGAACTTAACCAAACAGGAATCCGGGGTGCCCTCGCATGGTCATCCTGGTAGGCCGGCATGGGACTCGAGAGGCAACCTCTATTTTCTCCTGCGAGGAGGCTTCTGGCGCGCATCCGCCAAAGACGCGAAGGCAGTCGAGGTCGCACGCTTCGAAGATTCGGAGGTCCGGCAGTTTTTCACGCGGACTCCGAATGTACTGTGGGACGATGCAGGTGTTGCCGTCGTAATCGCACACAATAGTCGGAGCAAAGAGGAGGGACTTTTTCGCGTGAACCTGGAGACAGGCCAGAGCAAACGACTCCTCGGAGGCGCGGAGTGTTTTGCTTGCGGAAGTCCTTATCAAGTGACGGGCATCTCGAGTTATGCAGGAAAGCTGGTTTTTCTTCGGGAGGACGCACGGCACCCACCTGATTTGTGGATGACCGAGCCTCGGACGGAAACCGCCAAGAGACTGACAGACTTGAACAACCAACTCAATCCGGTGGAATTGGGGAGCACGCGTCTTGTCGAGTGGTACGGAATCGACGGAGAAACCCTCAACGGTGCGCTGCTCTTGCCTTCGGACTACGAGGAGGGCAAACGTTATCCGCTGGTCGTTTTTGTATACGCGGGCGGCTTGCTCTCCGAACATCTGAACCACTTTGGATTGACCGTGCGAGGGCCGCTGAACATGCAACTCCTGGCGACGCGCGGCTACGCCGTGCTTTTTCCGGACTCGCCGCAGCACGTAGGGACGCCTATGGCAGATGTCTTAAAGACGGTACTTCCCGGTGTGAGTAAGGTTATAGAGATGGGTGTCGCAGATAGGGATCGTCTCGGCGTGATCGGTTTCAGCAACGGTGGATACAGCACGTTTGCGTTGATCGTTCAGACAAAGCGGTTCAAAGCTGCCGTAGAGATCAACGGTCCAGCAGACTTGGTCGGAGCATATGGGGAGCTGAACAAGAGCGGAGCGGCTTATGCGACGGCGCTTTTCGAACAAGGTCTCGATGCACTTGGGGGTACGCCGTGGGAAGTACGCGAACGGTATATCGAAAACTCACCCATTCATTATCTCGATCGAGTTTCGACGCCGCTTTTAATCCTGCAGGGAGAGGAAGACGTTTACGTGTCCCCATTTTTGGCCGACCAGGCTTTCGTGGGACTTCGAAGACTCGGAAAAGAAGTGGAATACGCCAAGTACTCCGGAGAGGGGCACGACCCGATGTCATGGAGCTACGCTCATCAAATGGATTTCTGCCGCAGGTTCATCGCGTGGTTCGACATGTACTTGAAGTCAGCGGATAAAAACCATTCCGAGCAAAGTGAGCCCGGAACGCCGTGATCGTGAAGCGCTCCGGGCTGGCCGAGCTACTCATCCGCCTCATAGACAGGGTTTGAAGGCTGGGAGTCGGCGCTGAGGATGCCCTTATCCGTGCCTTTGACGGCAGCAAGGGCCGAGGCCAGTACGACAACTTCAGGCTTTTCGTATTTCATAGGATTCACCTCCTTCCTTTCTGGATTTCCTTTTTGAAGGAATCGCTGTTTTTTCGTTTTGTTACCCGTGCGATTCTTGCTCTCCAACAAGAAACGCAAACGGCGTCCGCTGACGAACTGCTCGCTTGACCTACTCGTTCACTTCGTAGGCGCCGACCGATGGCTGGGTGTCGAAACTGCCCATGCCTTTGTCGTTGCTTTGTACAGCTTCGGAAGCTGTTGGCAGAACGATGATTTCAGGCTTTTCGTAGTTCACGGGTTTCACCTCCTTTCCACCGGAAGCGTCTCCGGTTCGAGGGAAGGTCGACGATGCCCGCGAAGCGGAGGTCGGAGGGTCGGGTTCGGGAGACCCGTGAGCGCAGGGCTGACCGATGTCCACAGCAGGCCACGATGAAAGAGTTGCCGAAACCATTGTTCAAGCAATATCGTGCGCACCAAAGGGATAACGGGAGTCGCCTCTCCGCGCATAGCTCTCTCGAGCGCGCATCCAAACTGACGAGGGTCAACCATTCCGAGCGAAGCGCTGATCATTTCTCGCCGCAAATCCAACAAGCGGTCACGATGAGCCAGCATGGCCACGAGGGGAGCCCGCGCTACGAAAGCTTTGCGACGGCGACTGAGGATCGGGTTCGGTACGATTCCGGCGAGTGCGCGTCGCATTAAGGAGCGGCGGTGTCCGGGGCGAACGAGTTGTTCGCGTGCAATGGCAAAGAGGAATTCCAGAAGGTCGCGGTCGAGATAAGGGTAGGTCTTTGCGCAAGCCCCGTCAGCAGTAATGGGACAGGCTGCCAATTGCCCTTGCAGTCCGCGAAGCGTCGCAAGGTTTTCCTGAAAGCTGGGGGGATTTCCGAGAACTCGCCATCTTTTGGAATAGCCGCGAGCTGCGTCACCATGTCGTTCGAGGAAACTTGGCGCGAACCACGGCATCAATCGCCCCTGCTTTGGCCGCAGCCAGCGCCAGACAGGCAGAAATCCGGAAACAGCCTCGCAGAAGAGGTGCAGCCAGGGCTTGCGCACGGAAAGGCTCCAGATTTTCAGTTGGTGGGCGAGACGCCCGACGTTGCCGCCTGCGAGAAGGTCAGCAAGTTCGGGCGCGGGCGTTGGAACTCCGCCCATCATCTCGTCTCCACCAATCCCAGAGAGCAACACTCGGTTCCCGTGGGTAAGGACATATCGGGTGAGTTCCTGGTCGAGGTTGGGAAGCACGGCTAGGTCTGCGGGAGAAGCGAGAAAGCGCATGGCAGACGGATCGCGTGCGAACAGAGGTTCCCAGTTTGCTTCGATATGGAATCCAGTTCGTCCCCGTTGTTCTTCGACAAGCGTAAAATAGGGGCGCTCGTCCCAGTTCGGTTCCGCATCGTTGAAGTAAGAGACGGTGTCGAGGCTCGGCGTCTCAGCCCGCCCGAGGGAGACGAGCGAGTCGGCGACACACACGATGGAGGAGGAATCCATTCCGCCACTAAGTTCAGCAAGAACCGGTCCATCGGAGCGCAGTCTTCGCCGGACCGATTCCGAAAAGACGTTGCGGAAATGTTCCTCATAGTCCGCGTCGCGGGTATAGCGAATCGTTTTTTGCGAATCGAACTGCCAGTAGGTTTGTCCGCGGCAAGTTCCAGGTTGCAATTCGACGAACGAAGCGGGCGGCACGGAATGAATTCCCGCGTAGGGAGTACGCTCCGACGTAGGAAAGGAAAAGATCCAGCCGGCAACATATTCGTTATCGATCGTCGGGGAACTTTCGCGCAGAAGGACTAGCGGATCGAGCAGGGAACTCCAGGTAATCCCATCTTGGTCGGCCGAATAATAAAGGCGACGAGGGCCGAGGAAATCCTTGGCGAGAAAGAGAGTCCGCAAATCGGGATTCCATAGGACTAGCGCCCAATCTCCAAGAAGTTTTCTAAAAGAACGAGTGCCTTGACGTTCGAATCCCGCCGCGGCAATCGCAGCATCCGAAGAATCTTTCGAGAGACGATACTCGGAGAGAAGTTCCTCCCGGTTGTCGAGCCGTCCATCCCACGTGAGGATCGCGCCTGAGTTCGTCAGGAGTGGTTGCGTTTCCGTTTGCGAAAGGATGCCGACGCCGCCCTCGGCCCGATAGACCTGAATATCGTTTCGAACCGGGGAAGAGAGCAGTGAAAACGCGCGGTCGAGATCAGTAGCAACTGGCCGGCCGTCGAAGCTCCATCTTCCGTAGTGAATACTCATGTGGGCCATCTCCTGCTCAACCGTGATCGAGCACCGCGTACATCTCGCGCACATAAGGTTTGTCGTTTACGACGCGGCCTGCGACTTCAACCCAAGCGTGGGCCTTAAAGGGCAACTGTTGTACGCCGATGATCATTTGTGCCGATATGCCTGCTTCTTTAAGGAGGCAGGCTGTCGCTGCGGAACGTTGCAGGCAGAGAACTTCCTTCCAATACCAGATGCAGGCCATGTCCACAGCCGAGGCGATGAGTGCGATGTTTGAAGAAGCGGCGGTTCTTCGAACAGGACACCGGCGCACTCTGTCGCGGAGAGCTGCGAAGTTGCCGCGCGCGAGATAGAAGTCGAATCGGATGAGTTTCGCGTATGCCTTCAGGACTAGGAGCAACATGGGAAAGACTTCCTCGCGAAAAAATTCGTTAAGAAGTGCATATGGCCTTCCGTTCTCGCAGCAAATCGGATTCACGCTTCATTCGGCGCGTAAGGCTGCGCAGATATGTGCGAGTTTCCGGATTAGAGAGAGCGGCGGGATTTCTCCACGCTTGACTCATTGCAGCGTAGGCAAAGACGGCGATAAGCGGAGCAAGATCCAGCGCAGCGGCAATTTCTTGTGGGTCGGCCCAGCTCTCCCAGGCTTTCGCATAGCATGAGACGAGTAACTCCTCTAAAGAGCGATCCGCACGCAAACGCCGTGCGTGTTCGAAGAGATAAGAGAAGGTCAAGAAAGGATGAGCGACTGCCGCTTCGGTCCAATCAAGGAAGATGCACTGCGTGCCCGCTATCAGAATGTTTCCTGGGTTGAAATCCAAATGACCGAGCGTATCGGGAAGGGAACCTTGGGCGAATTCGCCCAAAAGGCCCCTGATTTCATCCGCCAGCGCGCGTAGCTCTTCGGATGAGAGAGGCGCCGGTGATGGTTTCGTCTGTTCCTCCATGTACTGAGCCATAGCGCGAAAGAACGGATCGACGAGAGAAAGAAGGGAATCAACGCGGGCATCCTTCGATCCAACTTCGAGAAGGTGCAGCGTTCTGCCGATGGAGGCGGTCTGGAGCGTGGCTAGTGTCTCCGCCGCGCAAACCCACAGTTCGCTCTTGGTGTGTTCGTCCGGGTGACTTCCCGCGGCATTTACCATGAGCCAGCCATTCCATTCAGGACGGGCTGCAATAACACGAGGTACAAAATGGGAGAAACATTTTGACAAAGCGAGAATGATTGGAAACTCGCGAAGGTTCGGTTCACCCACGGCCTTGAACCACAGCGCGGGACCGTCGGTCTCGAAGCGAATCAAACTGAATGTTGAGCTGGCGTTTAACTGCCGAAATCGTCCCGTGATGTGAAGACCAAAAGGTAGAGCCTTTGCTGCGACCCACTCGGATACTTCGCGGAGCCATCCGAGCCTTGCGAAAGGTCCAGAGTCCGCGCCTTCACGGGTTGCCTTTGTGAGGCAATCTGTGACGACTGCAAAATCCTCGAACGAGCTCCGTGACAACGAGGCGACGGGAACCCAATACATCGATTTCGGGCAGGGCGCGGACGGTCGGCAGGCTTCGAGAAGAACGCAATGAACGGGGTGTTCGAAATCGCCGCCACTCGCGGCGTCCCTTGTGAAGAGGCAACAGACTCTGATGCCGTAGCGATTTTCTACTGCCGCGGTAGTCTCTTGTGCGATTCGGCCCCATCGCGGAATCTCTATGACGGGAAGGGCGAATCGTGTCCCGTGCGAGGCAAGCAGAATTTCCTCAGCCTCTCGGCGCACAAGGATGATCCGAAAGAGTTGGTGATCGGACTGTGGAGGTGCTTGCACGAGATTCTCATTGGGTAGCTTTGACTTTGGGTTCGATACGCAGCAACTGGTGGCGTTCGAGTTGTGCAAGGAATTCACGAACGTCTGAAGCGACGAGATCGCGCTCGGCGCCAAACTCGGCAGAAATCTGATCCGCAATTTCCGTTTCATCCCGGCTCTCTTTCAGAAGTTCGAGAATGCGCGAACCGACGAGGTTCAAGCGGAACATCTGTCCGTGGCGGATGTCGAGAACGACTGCGCCATCGTGATTGTGGGTACTGCGAAGCTCTGCGGAGACTTTCATGGCGGTGTCCGATGCGTTTTTTTTCCCAACGCGAGAAACTTCTCAGAAGAGACGAACGGAAGCCACTAGATTGCGTACTTGTTCGAAAAGGGGGAGTCGAGCGAAAGACTTGGAACTCTTGGGAGAGGTTGTTCTTTACTGAAGCAAGGGAATTCCACAAGAAACCACGGTGCCAGGGTGAAACGGAATGGCACCTCGAGACACTACTGAACGAAACGCCTCAAAGCCCATTGGCTTGGGGTTTCAGTTTCGCCTTTGAGCGAAGCGTTCCCGTCAAGGGCGCCAACAGACCTTTCAGCAATTTCGAGACTTAGTGAGTTCCGAGCCAAGCCCCTCGGAGGTAGGCCATGTCCCCCCTCAGGGTTCGCCTTTTCGGTGGATTCAGCTTGCAACGAGACGCCTGCAATTGCGAATCGGTGCAATCTGGCAAAGCGCGAGAATTGCTCTGCTACCTTCTGCTGCACAGGCACCGTTCCCATTCACGCGAAGTACTGGCCAGCATGCTTTGGGGCGATCGCACGACCACGCAATCGAAAAAATATTTCAGGCAAACGCTCTGGCAATTGCAGCAGGCTCTTCACGCTCCATCCGACAATCTTTCCGATCCCGCAGTGACACTACGGACCGACGGAGAATCAGTACGGTTGGAATGTCAACCGCATTTCTGGCTCGACACAGCTATCTTCGAAGCGGCGTTTGCGCCGGTGCGGGGGATGGCCGGGGAAGACCTGGACGAACAAAAGGCGCGCAGCCTGCGGCGGGCGGCGGATTTGTACAAAGGAGAGCTACTGGAGGGATGGTTCCAGGATTGGTGTCTGCTGCATCGTGAGCGGCTGCAGAACGCGTATGAATCCATACTTGAGAAATTGATGGGCTATTGTGAAAAGCATGGTGACTTTGAAGGTGGCCAGGGTTATGGGGAATTGCTGCTATGCCAAGACCAGGCACGGGAACGAACGTACTACCGGCTAATGCGCTTGCATTACCTGGCGGGGGACCGGGTCGGCGCGATCCGGCTCTTTCAGCGCTGCGAGGAAGCGTTGAAAAAGGAGTTGGGAGTCCAGCCCGGAAGCCGGATCGTGGAACTCTACAACAGACTGCGAGCGGGACAAGCCGGAGTGGCGATGGCGACGGAGAGCGAGTCGCACGTGGCGGCGGGCACGCAGAGATCTGAGATGCTAGATAATCGTCTGCGACGCATCAAGTCGTTGCTGCTCAGAGTGCGGCAGCGGCTGCAGCGGGACATCCGAGACGTCGATGCGGCGCTCACGGCACGCCAAAAAGACCTGAACGTCGAAAAGGCAAGCCATCCAAGAATGGCCGGGCCGCAGAAGAGTCCCTAGTTTTTCCAGTCAGAGTTCGCCTGATTTTCCACCGTAAGAAGGAATTTTTCAAAAAAGACGCATGGACAGACGGTGCTGAGACGCCGCGACAGACGCTGACGTTTTACAAAACGAGCTTGTTGCTCGAATCCGGGAAATGTCGGTGGTACCGAGCCCGTATGGATTGATCGTGGAGCCGAATGCGGAAAAGAAGGAAACAAGTTGCGAGGAACCACAGACGCATTCGTTCATCTTGAAAATCTGGCTCGAAGAAACCGAAGAAGAGTCAGGGGCTGCGATGTGGCGAGGCCGTATCACTCACGTTCCGAGTGGTGAACGTCGTTACGTAAAAGAGCTGACCGAAATCGAACTGTTCCTGTTGCCGTACCTAGAATCGATGAAAGTGCGATTGGGAACGAGATGGAAGATTTGGAAGTGGCTGTTCCGGCCATCGAGTTAAAGAGTCGAGGGTTCCGAAAGGGGAGCGCGCATGTCTACGTCATATACGTATCCCGGCGTCTACATCCATGAGTTGCAGAGTCCGGTACACACGATTGCCGCCGTGGCAACTTCAATCGCCGCGTTTGTAGGGTACACGCCGCGAGGAATCGACAATCGCGCGCAGGAGATTTTCAGCTTCGCGGATTTCGAGCGGTTGTTTGGCGGATTGGCCTCCGACAGCGAACTGAGCTACGCGGTTCAACAGTTCTATCAGAACCAAGGTACGCAGGCGATCGTAGTGCGCACGCCGAGGCACGGGGCTGCGGGCGCGGACGTAGTGTTTGACACGCTGACGTTCACTGCGCTGAGCAGCGGTGCCTGGGCCAACGGCCAAGTGTTGATTGACGTGGACGTGCAAGGAGTGGATCTAACCGCCGATCCACTGGCGTTCAATCTGACGGTTACGGACCTGATGGATCAGACGACCGAATCATTTCCGAACCTTACGCTCGATCACACAAAAAACAATTTCATCAGTGCGGTAGTAAACGATCCCGACAACGGATCGCAACTGGTGAAGGTGACTGTGCCAACGACGCCTCCAACCACGGCAGCCGCGGTAACGGGGATCTTGGGAACGGCAATAACCACGACCTCAGTAAATTCGGCAGTGTTAGACGCGACGAAGACCGCAAAGGATGATTTCAGCTTGAAACTCAGCACTAGTTCGCCGACAACTCCGCCTTCGCCGCTTCCCTTGGACGGGATCAAAATCTTCGGCAAAGGGACATCCATTCCGCAGACGTTGAGCGGCATTGCCAACCAAGTGCAGCAAGCCATCAACGCCTTTCTTGTAGTGAAAATGCCCGGAGCGTCCGTGCAATGCGTTGTGGCGCCGAATGGCACAGGTCAGGCGCTCCGCGTGCAGGCGACGTTGCCTGAGAACCCGGATGCCGTGGTGACTTTTAGCGCGCCGGCGTCGGGCAGCGATGCATCGGCGGCGCTGGGGCTAGCCGCACCAACTACGGCGAATGTCGCACATTATGCCCTCGGCACAGCGAATGCATTTGCTTCCCAGACGAGCTCTGCAAAGGGGTCGGATGGGGCGGGACTTCCACAAACCGGAGACATCATCGGCGATCCGGCTAAGTTCACTGGAATTTACGCACTTCTAAAAACCGATCTGTTCAATCTACTTAGCATACCCGATGCGACTCGGGCACTACCCAACGATCCGTCCACTCCTGATCCGAACGTCGACACAAATGCGATCTACGGCGCAGCGATCGCGCTTTGCGTTGACAGGCGGGCCTTTTTGCTGATCGATGCGCCGCCGAACGTCAATACCGTGGGAGGGGCGGTTGATTGGAAGAGCACTCAACTCACGGTAGTCAATCCGAACGGCGCGGCATTTTTCCCACGATTGCGCCTGCCCGATCCAGAAAACGACTTTCAACTACGCACGTTTGCGCCGTCCGGTGTGGTCGCAGGCGTTTACGCGAACATCGATGCAGCCCGCGGAGTCTGGAAAGCGCCGGCGGGAATCGAAGCGGTTCTGAACGGCGTGCAAAGCATGGCGTACAAGCTGAGCGACCAAGAAAACGGCGCACTTAATCCGCTTGGTTTGAACTGCTTCCGCTCGTTTCCGGTTTACGGATCGGTGTTGTGGGGTGCACGCACGCTGGTTGGCGCAGATGCGCTGACGAACCAATGGAAATACGTGCCGGTCCGGCGCATGGCGCTGTTCCTTGAAGAGAGCTTGTTCCGCGGAACGAAGTGGGTGGTATTTGAGCCGAACGACGAACCGCTTTGGGCGGCGATTCGCCTGAACGTCGGCGCGTTCATGCAGACGTATTTTCTCAAAGGAGCGTTCCAGGGAAAAACACCGAACGAAGCGTACTTCGTCAAGTGCGACAAGGAGACGACGACGCAAACCGACATCGACAACGGCATTGTGAACATCCTTGTGGGCTTTGCTCCATTGAAGCCTGCGGAGTTTGTCGTGATTCAGATTGAGCAACTGACGGGACAGGGCTGATTTCGATTTTAGGGCCAGCAAGTCGAGAGGTGATCTATGGCACAGTTCGTGGCAAATGCGCAGCGCTTCGATCCCTACAAGAATTTTAAATTTCGACTGAAGTGGGATGGGCGCTATGTAGCGGGAATTAGCAAAGTGTCGTCGCTAAAGCGCACCACGGAGGTCGTGAAACATCGCGAGGGAGGAGACCCGAGCACCAGCCGCAAGTCACCGGGACGCACGGAATTCGAGGCAATCACGCTAGAGCGCGGGGTGACGCACGACCCAGACTTCGAGGCGTGGGCGGCAAAAGTGTGGCAAGTGGGAGTTGGGCTTGGCTCCGAAGTATCGCTCGCGGACTTCCGGAAAGACGTGATCCTGGATTTTTACAACGAAGCCGGGCAACTGGCCATCAGCTACAAGATTTATCGAGCCTGGGTGTCCGAGTACCAGGCGCTGCCGGATCTGGATGCCAATGCCAATGCCGTTGCGATCCAGCACATCAAGCTGGAAAACGAAGGATGGGAACGCGACGTTTCCGCAACGGAGCCGACAGAACCCGCCTTCACTTCAAACCGGGCTTGATGAAGGAATCAGAAAGCCTCCGCCTGCGCCCTAATTCGCGGCGCCGCAAATGGAGGCCACCGAAGGAGGCGACAAACCGTGCGCGCCCTTACCGGGGAGCTCTTGCTGAAGGCGTGGGATGCCGGCGTTAGCGAGCACAATCTTGACCGCGCTTTGACGATGCTGTGTCTCGGTCTGCCGGGGAGCGAGCGAGAACGTTTCGCAGAAATATCCATCGCGGATCGCAATCGTCTCTTATTGCAATTGCGCGCCGTGACTTTCGGCCCCGTCTTGAAGGGATTCGCGACCTGCGGCCACTGCTCCACGCGGATCGAGTTTGCACTTTCAGTCGAAGCGATGCTGAAGCAATTCGAAGACATCTCCAACGAAGGAGTGGAGTGGCTGGAATGCGGAAGGCAACTGCGCTTGCGTCCCGTTAACACCCAAGATCTGCTGGTGTCCAGCAAAGTCAACGACGTGGGAGAAGCGCAGAAATTGCTGCTGAGACGCTGTTCGAATCTTGGCGACGTGCCTTCCCTGGAAGACGCGCCTTTCCTTGTTGAAGCGACGTTGAAGAAATTCGACGAATTGCACGAAGCAGCAGAATTGCGTTGCGCGATCGAGTGCCCTGAATGCTCTGCGAACGAAACACTGGACCTGGACATCGCCACATTCTTCTGGCTTGAAGTGCGTCACGCGGCACAACGGCTTCTACGCGAAGTCCACGTGCTCGCGGACGCCTACGGCTGGAGTGAATCTTCGATCGTTCGCATGCCACCGCAGCGGCGCAGCGCTTACCTGGAGATGTTGAACGCATGAGCGAAGTATTCAACCGAATGATCGCGCGTGCGCGCGCGCCGCTTTCAAACGTCGAGCCGGTTTATTCGCCGCGATTTGCCGAACCGCGACTGGGCGGACAAGCATTGCCAAGCGGAGATGCGGGCGTCGAGGAGATCGGCGCAGAATCAATCGACAGAAATCCAGCCGCAAGCGAAGAGGCAACAACAGGGCCTGAAATACACACGGCTGCTGCGAGCGACGATGAGAGGCCTGACACAGGAAACGTGGCGCTGTCGGCGACTCTGCGCGTCGTTCACGAAGAGGAGATTGGTGAGGGCAAGGCTCCGGAAACAAGGCGCGCTCGGCATCCGGTCTCGGATGCCGAGGTTAAGCGGCCACATCTCGGCAAACCGAATCTGGCCGGAGCAAAACCCAAAGCCGCTGAAGTCGTTCCTCTGGGAAATGAGAAGGAGCGATTTGAAGCCGACGCCGCCAAAGCGTTTCCAGGCGAAGCCGAGACTGCAAAAAGCCCGAGCATGCCGAAAGCGCAGGCATTCCTGCCGACACGAATGGAGCCGGCTCCTCCTCCTGTTCAAGGAGAAGACAAGAATAACCCAGAGACACGAACCGCGAACCAGGAACCTAACGTAATCATTTCCATCGGTCACATTGAAATTCGCGCGGCGCAGACGATGGAACGTCCGCGCAAAACGCCATTTCGGCCAAAGCTCTCCCTCGCCGACTTCCTGAGCCACAAGCAAGGAGATATTCGTGAGTGACTATTTGGCTGCTGGAGGAGTGAGCGCGGTTCTGTGCTCGTTGCTCACAACTGCGCTCACGAACGGAGGCCCCAGCACGATTCTCGGCTCATCGCCGCCAGGGATCACGGCCAATTCGCCCGACTTGATTACGACCGGGAACGGCGAGCATCCACGCTTGAACCTCTTCATGTACTATGCCAGTTTGAATCCCGCGCTGCGAAACCTGGATTTGCCCTCCACGGATTCGGGCGGCGGACGTCTCAGCAACCCTCCACTCGCATTGAATCTGCACTATCTACTGACGGCATATGGCAGCAGCCAGTTTGATCCCGAGATTCTGCTCGCATGGGCGATGCAAGTTTTTCACGAAACACCTGTGGTACCGCGGCAAACGATTCAGGATGCGCTGACCAATCTGCTGAGCCAGTCGAGCCCGGAGGCAAAACTCATTGGAACCAGCACGCTCGCGAATCAAATCGAGCATATCCGAATCACGCCAGAAACACTGACGACGGAAGAGATCTATCGATTGTGGACCGCATTTCAGACGCATTACCGCCCGACGACTTCGTATCAAGTTTCCGTTGTGGTCATCCAATCGACGCAGTCTTACACCTCCAATCTGCCGGTACAGAGACGCAGTCTTGTGGCGCTTCCGTTGCAGAGCCCGGTCATCGAAAACCTTACGCCGAGTATGGTCGCGGTGGGCCAAGTACTTACAATCAACGGCAGCAACTTTGTGGGCGATTCCGCGGCGAACACTCTGGTTTCCTTCGACTTCGGAGCTGGAATAAACCCCGACACCCTTCAGGGAAATTGCATTCGCGTTACGCTGCCACCGAATTTGCAAGCCGGGACGCGCACGGTTCGAGTCGAGCGGCGCGTAACTTTCCCGTCGTCTTCGACTCCACATTCCGGATTCAACTCGAGTCCGGCTCCGTTCCAATTGATCCCGACCATCACCACTGCATCGCCTTTAGCCGCAACGCAGGGCGCATCCTTGGTCGTGGGCATTTCGCCACCGGTAGGCAGGACGCAGCGTGCGGTCCTTTACATCGGCGACGGTGCGATTCCGATCGACGAGCGTCCTGTTACCGACCCGGCCACGTCGACCACACTTACTTTCCCAATAGCAAAAGATTTCCCTCTGGGGACGTTTCCGATTCGCATTGAGATTGACGGCGCGCAAAGCAAGCTTACGCCGAATTCGACTGGACAATTCTTGCCACAAGTGAAGGTGAGCCCGTGACGGAAGTTGCAGCACAAGCACAGGAAACCAAGCTGACTTCTCTCGCAGAAGAGCTGGATCGCGTCTACCGGTGCCTAGTAAATTGCGGCAACCTGAGCGCAGAGTTGAGCGCGGCGGCGACTTCGTGCTTTTATTCGACCGAGCCATGTGTTCCTCTCGAGTACCTTCAGACGATTTTTGAGCTGAGTCCGTTCGAACGAGACTTTCTTTTGTTGTGCGCAGGAGCGAGCCTGGAAGCTCGTTTTGCGAACGCATGCGCAGCCGCGCACAAAAATTCACAAATTACATGGCCCACCTTCGGATTGGCGCTGCTCGCTCTGGATGAACCCCACTGGAGTTGCCTCAGCCGCAATCGCCCCCTCCGCTACTGGCGGCTACTTGAAATGGACGGCGACTCCGTGCTTCACGCACCGCTGAGGATTGATGAGCGAATCCTTCAATACCTGATTGGAGTTCCCTCAACGGACGAGCGTCTTGAACCGCTTGTGCGTCCGATTTCGACGGGCGTGCCAACCCGCAAAGCACCGCGCGCGCGGAGCGGGACGCAAGCGATTGATCTCGTGGCGCGACATTGGCGGCGTCCGGGAATGCGGAGCCGACCGGCACTTCTCGTTGGAAACGGAAGCTTCTCTCTGCAAAACCTATTCGTGGAAGCCTGCGACCAGGTCGGGTTACGGCCTTACGCCCTGAACGCGGCGGACATTCCCTCGACAGCTGCGGACCGGGAACTGTTTTCACGTTTGTGGACGCGCGAGTCCGCACTTATCTCTGCGGGACTGTACGTTCGGACGCAAACACTCGAAAACGTCAACAATCTTTCGGCCTGGCTTGAGTCAACGGAAACGCCAATCGCCGTGGAAGTGCAAACCGGTTCCGTGGCGGAGCATCTGGATGGGTTGCGAGTGCATCTGCCCGACCTTTCCGCAGAGCAGCGAAAAAAGCTATGGGTTGAGAATCTCGGCGGGTTAGCTGAGCGAATGGACGGGCACCTCGATCGCATTGTGGAACGTTTCCATTTCGACGAACCCAGCATTCGTCTTTCCGCCATTGCTTCGCTCGAGGAAATAGTAGGAAACCAAGACGAGGATCCCGGGCCGCGAACGTGGAGAATCTGTCGCGAGCACGCGCGGCGGTCACTCGAAAACCTGGCGCAGCGCATCGACCCACGGGGGGAGTGGGAAGATTTGGTCTTGCCCGCTGCGCAAATCGAGACGCTGCGCCAGATTGTTGCGCACGTTCGCCAGAGTGCGGTGGTGCACGAAAGGTGGGGTTTCGCGGCCAAATATTCGCGCGGCCTGGGTTTGAGCGCTGTTTTTTCAGGCAGCAGCGGGACAGGCAAGACTATGGCTGCGGAAATCCTTGCGCGCGAACTGGAACTGGATCTGTATCGCATCGACCTTTCCTGCGTGGTTAGCAAGTACATTGGAGAGACCGAAAAGAATTTGAGGAAGATATTCGACGCGGCTGAGGAGAGCGGGGCGCTGCTCTTATTCGATGAAGCAGATGCATTGTTCGGCAAGCGGAGCGAAGTACGCGACAGCCACGACCGCTATGCCAACCTGGAGATCAGCTATCTCCTTCAGCGAGTCGAGACGTATCGGGGCGTCGCCATCCTGACGACCAACATGCAACACGCAATCGACCCGGCCTTCTTGCGCCGCATCCGGTTTATCGTTCAGTTTCCGTTTCCAGACGCGCAAGCGCGCGCACGAATCTGGGAACGCATTTTTCCAAGTGCTACGCCACTTGGAAATCTCGATCCCCGACAGCTAGCGCAACTGAACGTGTCGGGCGGGGTAATTCGAAACATCGCTATGCATGCAGCGTTTCTTGCAGCCGAAGAAGAAAAAGTGGTCGAACTAAGGCACGTCCTTACCGCGGCGAAAAGCGAATATTCAAAGATGGAAGTGCCGCTCACAGCGACGGAAACGCGAGGCCTTGCATGAGAGCCAGGTCGGCAACAAAAGGAAGAGATTCCAGCTCGCGAAAGCAGACAACGGCTCAAGTGCAAGTGCCAAGTGCTGGGCCACGACTTCATTTTCAGATCGAGCGAATTACATTGCACGGTTATGCAAGAGGCACCGAAGCGCGTTTCGTGAATTCGCTCAAGCAAAGCCTGGCCGCCCTTGCAAAGGCGCGCCAATTCTTTTCGTGGCCGCGCGTTTCGAGAAAGTTGGCGTCCTTGGCTGCCGGGCAGTTACGTCCCGGAGCATCGCCAGAAGAAGCAGGAAGATACGTTGCCCGCCAGATCGTTGCGGCTCTCAGTAGGCGCGCGGGAGGGAATGCCCGTGTCTAACGTTTCTCCGTTGCTGCGCAAGGGCGCGATTCTCACGTTGGACCCGACAACGGGCATTCCGCTCGGCAAAATCATGCTGCAGTACAACCCCGACACGCTCACACGGTCCCTGAAACCACAGGGGGTAGGGGAAGAGGCGGATCGATCGGAGATTCTTCGGTTAAAGGGGCCCCCGGTTGAGACCATCAAGTGTGAAGTTGAGATCGATGCGACGGACCAACTGGCAGCATCAGACGCAACAACGTTGAACCTTGGCATTCAGCCGCAGCTTTCTGCGCTGGAGCTTTTGGTCTACCCGTCGAGTGCGATCCTCATCGTTAACGAAATACTCTCATTGCTTGGAACCGTAGAAATTCTGCCGATGGAATCTGCTCTGACGGTATTCGTCTGGAACAAAAACCGGATAACGCCGGTACGCATTACCGATCTTCAAATTACGGAAGAAGCGTTTGACCCGCAACTGAATCCCATCCGGGCCAAGGTCTCGCTGGACATGCGCGTACTGAACGTTAACGACGTAGGTTTCCTGACGCCGGCCGGCGCCCTCTACATGATTTACCAAATAACAAAAGAAGGAATGGCGCCGTAATTCGATCGAAAGCCAGAGGAACCATGGACAACGCACTTGCAGCTTTGATTCGCTCCGCGGCCGGCACTGGTGGTCCCGCGAACAAGACCAGCCGTTACTACGGAGCGGCGATCAGTGAGTACGTGCAAACGAACGGTATGGTCGCGAACTATCTGGCACGCCGAATTGTCCCGCAGCCAGAGATTTATCCTTCCGTGCAGAACTACGTCATTGTAGAACGCGACCGGTTGGATAATCTCGCGTTTCGATTTCTCGGCGACCCTCTTCTCTTCTGGATGATTTGCGATGCTAATGGGGCTGTCGATCCCGATGAACTTGTCTCTCAAGTGGGGCGCAGGATTCTGATTCCGCTGGCAGCGACGATCCCGCCGGGAGCGCGCAATGGCTAGTCCGCTCTATCTGACGATGCTAGCTGGTCCGGTGGAAGCGGTTCCCGTGCCGAAACCATTTGTGGACGCACTCGTTTCCGCCCAGGTCACCGAATCCGCGACCGGCCGCAGCGGGTTCCAGCTGACGTTCACCCTATCCGACGATTCAATTCTGCAAACGCTGTTTCTTTTGGCTTCGGGGTCTCCCATCCCGGTCTTTCGCGTGATTCTCATGGTGACCTTTAGCGGGTTGCCCGAAGTCATCATGGACGGGGTCGTCAAGCACGTTGAGGTTGTGCCGGATGGGATGAATGGATCTTCGAAACTCGTGGTGACGGGGGAAGATATCTCAGCGCTGATGGATTTGATCGATTTCTCAGGGTTGCCCTATCCGGCGATGCCGCCTGAGGTGAGGGTCCTAACCATTCTGGGAAAATATGCGGCGTTCGGCATCGTTCCCGAGGTGATCCCTTCGCCGGCTACGGACGTTCCGATACCCGTGCAGCGAATTCCCACGCACAAGAAAACGGATCTGGCTTACATCCAACAACTTGCAAAGGAAGCAGGTTACGTCTTCTACATTACGCCAGGGCCGCTACCCGGGATGAACCAAGCGTATTGGGGCCCACAAGTTCGCGTAGGCCTTCCGCAACCCGCTCTCAGCGTAAACCTGGATTCGTGGACGAACGTGGAAAGCCTTACGTTCCGGTATCAACCACAATCTTCGGTCCTCCCTATTGTTTACATCCAGGATGAATTCACAAAGGTCACCATACCGATCCCCATTCCTCCGACGACGCCATTCAATCCACCTCTCGGCGCCTTCGTGCCGATCCCTCAAAAAGTTGAGCCGCTAAGAGAAACGGCGAAGCTTTCTCCGGCACAAGCACTTATGCAAGGGATGGCGCGAGCAGTAGAGACGGCGGACGTGGTCACGGGCGACGGCACACTCGACGTTCTGCGTTACGGGCAAGTGCTGCGAGCGCGCAGCCTGGTTGGCGTCCGGGGAGCGGGCATTGCCTACGATGGCTTGCATTTCGTGGACAGCACTACGCACCAGCTGAAGCCCGGCGAATACAAACAGAGTTTTGTGCTGAAGCGAAACGCGCTAATTACAAACACGCCGCTAGTGCCGAATCTCGCGTTCTAGATCGGAAGGAGAGACGTGAACAACTACTACGGCAAGTATCGCGGGATCGTCATCCAAAACATCGACCCCCTGCGGATCGGTCGCTTGATGGTGCAGATTCCCGACGTGTCGAACGTGATTCCTTCGACCTGGGCGATGCCTTGCGTGCCATTTGCAGGAATACAGTCCGGATTTTTTGCCGTGCCGGAGATTGGCTCGGGGGTTTGGATCGAATTTGAGCAAGGCAATCCCGATTATCCAATTTGGGTGGGCTGCTATTGGGGATCGGCTGCGGACGTTCCCGCAATGGCGCTGGCTGCGCCGCCTGGGCTACAACAAGTCGTAGTCCAAACTACCGAACAGAACATGTTGCTCATCAGCGACGTTCCCGGGCCGACGGGCGGGATCATGCTGAAGACGTCGACTGGCGCATTCATTTCCATTAGCGACACCGGCATCACCATCAGCAATGGACAAGGCGCAACGATCTCCATGACGGGGCCAGCGGTCACCATTAACGAAGGGGCGATCGAGGTGATCTGACCATGCCGGGATTTCTTATTCAGCAAGGAGCAACGGTGATGTGCGTCCACGGCGGACAGGCGACGGCGATGGTCCCGAATCCGGCGATTACTTTGGAAGGCATGCCGACGTGTCTTCTTCCGGATCCCTGGGTAATCGCCGGTTGCGCCGGAGTTCCGCCGGTGGTTCCGCTTTGCGTAACGGCTCAGTGGGTTGTCGGAACGACGCGCGTGACTTCGTTTGGACTTCCGCTGCTGTTGCAAAGCAGCCAGGCAGTGTGCGCTCCGGGTGGCACACCGCTGCTGCCGATTGTTACGCAGACGCGAGTGACGGCGATTTGAGGCATTTATGAATCTGGCATTTCCGTACAACTTCGATTCGACGGGACACACGGCGCAGACGACGCTGGCTGCACACATACGCGACATGATCGAGCAGATTCTTTTCACGTCGCCCGGAGAACGCGTCAATCGTCCGACCTTTGGGAGTGGAACTGCGCAACTCGTTTTCGCGCCGAACAGCGACGTGCTCGCGGCCGCACAGCAGCAGGCTATCCAGGCGAGCCTGCAACAATGGCTTTCCGACTTGATTCGCGTGCAATCAGTGCAAATTACGGCTGAGGACTCCACGCTTCTTATTACGGTCACCTACAAAATCGTCCAGACGCAACAAATGGAGACACAACAATTCGTCTATGGAGGAGCGCTCGCGTGATCTATTTCTGCTCACAGAAAAATCGCCGCGCTTCGGTGCTGCAGAGCCCCGATCTAAACGGGATCGACTATTTGGAGATTGCCGGGGATTCCGTTTGCGAAAGGAAGCTCTTGGTTAGGCTTTTGAAAGACGCGCGGGCGGTTGCGCTGACTCCTGACAACGTGACGGTCACAGGCGGCCAAGCGGTCGAAGTGAGTTCGGTGCTAGCGGCTACAGACGAGGACCCTTTCGTCCTGACCGTAAACTTGAAACAAAGCGGAGATTTTTCCACTTACGTGCTGGCACTCGTCGCCGGGGCAGGAATCACGGATTCCCCCGACGGTTTCGATCCGCAGCTCTGCAGCGTCTCCTTTTCCTTCAAGGCTGGGTGTCCAACGCCTGCGGACTGCGTTCCGGACAATTGTTGCCCGGCGTCGCCGCAGTCTCCACCGGACATCAACTATTTGGCGAAGGATTACGAAGCATTTCGTCAAGTAATGCTCGATCGGCTGGCCGCTCTCTCTCCGTCGTGGGGCGAGGCGCATGTACCTGACGTGGGCATAGCCCTGTTAGAAACGCTGGCGTATGCCGCCGATCACCTCAGCTACCAACAGGACGCGGCGAGCACGGAAGCGTATCTCGGCACTGCGCGAAGCCGCATTTCTTTACGACGGCATGCGCATCTAGTGGACTACCGGATAGGGGAAGGCTGCAACGCGCGTACTTGGATGTGCCTTACGGTTCGTGCGGACAACGTTGAAATCCCATGGGGGACGTTGTTCTACGTTCGCGTCCCCGGGCTGCCGTTGGTCGCGAAATCGGGTGACCCGGTTGAACAAAGCCTGGCTAAAGCAGGTCATCCGGTTTTTTCCGTCATGCAGAAGGCGACTGCCTTCCTCGAGCAAAACGAGATGCGATTTTATACCTGGGGCGACGCGGTTTGTTGCCTGGCACGTGGCGCGACAGAAGCCACGCTTGAAGGCAATTTCACGACTTTGAAAGTTGGAGACATACTCATTTTTGAGGAAGTTGTAGGTCCAAAGACCGGCGATCCCGACGATGCCGACCCGGCTCACCGATGGGCGGTGCGTCTCACTCGAGTGGACACAACGGATTACAAGCAGCGCACCTTAGTTGACCCGCTTACCCAAAAACTGATAACGCGAATTGCCTGGTCTCAAGAAGACGCTCTGCCATTCCCGCTTTGCGTTTCTTCGACGACTGACCTGGAAAACGACGCGAATCCCGTCGCTCAAGTGAGCGTCGCAAGAGGAAACGTGGTCCCGGCCGATCACGGCACATGGATCAGCGGAGAAACACTTGGGAGAGTTCCGGACGCGCCTCCAGATTCTGCTGAAAGTGTGGGATGTACGTGCGGTTCGCAAATCAGCGACGCAGGTCCTCGTCCTCGCTTCTACCCGGAGCTCATGCATTCGCCTCTTACGTTTAGCGCTGCCTTGGACGGCGCATCATCGGCTTCTGAATTTCTTGCACCCGACCCGGCGGGCGCCCAACCACAAATCAAGATCCAAAGCGACGACGGTGGAGATTGGGAGGCGGAGCGCGACCTGCTATCCAGCGACGACTCGGAGCGCGTGTTTGTTGCCGAAATTGAACGAGACTCTTCCGTATTTCTGCGCTTTGGCGACGGTCAGTACGGCATGTCGCCAAAGGCAGGATCATCGTTTTCCGCAACCTATCGCGTGGGAAATGGAAGCGTCGGCAACGTGGGCCGGGACACGCTGATGCACGCCGTCTTACCACCGAGCTTTGCTCTCCCTCTCGCGAGCATCGCAAGCGTGCGGAATCCTCTCGGCGCTAAGGGAGGAATTGATCCGGAGGACATGGAACACATCCGGCAGTACGCCCCGTTTGCTTATCAAACGCAGCTGCGGTGCGTGACAGAAGCCGATTATGGCGACCAAGCCGCGACGATCAAGGGAGTCCGCGAAGCCCGTGGCACGCTGCGCTGGACGGGCAGTTGGCATACCGCGTTTGTCTCTACTGATCCCGACTCCGCGCTCACTCCGCGGCTGATTACTAACGTCACGCGGGATCTGAATGTTTTGCGCATGATGGGAACCGACCTCGCCGTGGAGGGCGCCATTCTGATTGGTTTGCGCATTGAGATGGCAATTTGCGTTGATCCGGAGCATTTCCAAGGAAGCGTATTCACGGCGCTGACGAAGGTGTTCCTTGCCGGCAATCAGTGCACGGGAGAACCAGGATTGCTGAACGCTTCAAACTTCAGTTTTGGGCAGACGGTCTATGCGAGTCCGTTGGTTGCAGCGGCGCAAAGCGTCGAAGGCGTGCTCTCCGCGACGCTAACAGTTTTCACGCGCATGGACGATCCGTTCATCGACGGTGTATCCCAGGGATTCCTCACCATGGGCCGCCTGGAAATTCCAAGGTGTGACAACGACCCGAATCATCTCGATCATGGCGCGTTCGTTCTTCATCTGGACGGTGGTAAATGAGCGGCGCGTGCCAAATTCCGGAAGAGAGGCTCTGCGGCTGCTGCGCAGGCGTTACTCAAGAGACTCCGCAGGTCACAGGCAACCGGCCGGCGCTCTCGTCGATCGGCTACCGTGTTGGCACCTATTCAACCTTCAAAGCCAGCATGCTGGCCGCACTCTCTGATCCTTCTCTTAAGTCTTTGGCGCTATTGCGGACTCGCGACGATTCAGACTTTTCCATTGCACTGCTCGACGCTTGGGCTGTGGTTCTCGACATCCTGACGTTCTACCAGGAGCGGCTTGCCAACGAGGCTTTCTTGCGTACGGCCGTCGACCAGCGCTCTGTCTTCGAACTTGCGCGGCTCGTTGGCTACGTACCGTCGCGAGGGGTTGCCGCTTCCGCTGTTCTGGCTTTCACGCTTTCGGACGCGCCGGGATCGCCAGAAAACGTCGTCATCCCAGCGGGGACGCGTGTCCAAAGCATTCCCGGGCCAGGACAGACTCCACAAGTCTTTGAGACTTCTGCTGAGATGACCGCGGTAATTTCTTGGAATGCCTTGCCGGTGCAAACCACGATTCCGTGGCAACTCTTCGGATCCGACTTGAGTATCTGGATCAAAGGAACCGCAAATAACGTGAACGTGGGTGACGCGCTTCTCTTTATTAAAGCGCAGTCAGGCGTACCAGTCGTTACAGGTCCTGCGGACGTACGCTACGCGACCTCCGTCCACGTTGACGCAAAGTCGGGGAATACGCAAATTGCCTGGGACGTCCCACTGTCGTCGTTCTTCGCCAACGCGAATTCTCAACAGGCCAGCATCTATGTATTTCGCAAGAAGGCGGCTCTTTATGGAGTGCAAGCACCCAGTCCGCTGACGCTTTCGACCAACGGCACGAAGGTTACAAGCATTCCTGGGTATCCGAGTGGTGACGGTACGGATTGGGAATTCATCTACCAGGGCGCCAGCAAGGTCAACTTGGATGCTTCGTATCCGGGCCTTGAGCCAAATGTGAATGGTCCTCCTCAATGGATTGTCCTTACTGGCCTCGGCTATACCTCTTTTTTCCGGACAAAAAAAGCAATTGAGTCAAATCCCGGGTATTACACACTGACTTCCAAAACCACGCAGTTGACGCTCGCCTTAGGGCAGATCATCACGGGGGACACACGGCTTTCGCAGGATGAAGTGATAGAGAAGTTTGTCGAGGAAACGAGGGACATAACGGCTTACGTGCAGAGTTTTCAGCTTACCCCTGCCGAACTACCAGTAACGAATTGGCAAGCGGCAATCACATTTCCACTCGCGGACGGAATGGTCGTACCCGTTCAAGGGACGACGGTTTCCGTAGTGGGTGGACAAAAGATCGCCTCCAATCAACCCATCGGAATCTCCGGCAAGCGCGTTCGCTTGCAAGTTCTGCAGTCTGCGGGTGGCGGTTTTACGCCCAGCAATTCATCACAATCTCTTCCGGTCGCCGACAATCAGATTTTTCTAGTGGACAGCTATCCACCTAGAACGGATGCCCCGAGCGGCAAATTGCTCTGGAACGTTCTGACAACCGGTGGCGTTACCGGAGATCTACTTATTTCACAAGGCGCCGTCCGGCTTCTGCCTTCCGACAAAAACGATCCGGTCATGAGCGAAGCCACAGTTGTTGCAACGGTGCAGGTGCAGGGAGACATCACAGAACTGGGATTACAAGCACCTCTCCTCCGCATTTATGATGCAACCACAACCAGTGTGAACGCCAACGCGGTAGAAGCAACTCACGGAGAAACCGTTCACGAAATTCTTGGTTCAGGGGATTCCACCAAGAGCGCTTTGCAGTTCACTCTGAAACAATCGCCGCTCACTTATGTAACTTCCGCCTCGAACAACGGTTCGCAATCTTCGTTAGAGGTTTGGGTAAACAATCTCCGCTGGCAAGAAGTGAGCAACTTGCTGAATTCCGGACCAGCAGACCGCGCTTTTGTAACCGGGGTCAATCCTTCAGGAAGTGTCACAGTTCAGTTCGGGAACGGCGTACAAGGCGGACGTACCCCGACGGGTGTGTCCAACATCCGCGCAGCCTACCGAAAGGGAATAGGCGTTGCGGGAATGGTGAGCGCGGGACAACTCTCGCAGGCTCTCGACCGGCCGCAAGGACTCAAGTCCGTCACGAATCCCAGTGCCGCTTCAGGAGCGGCCAATCCGGCGTCTGCCGATGACGCGCGCAAAAGTGCACCAATGCCGACGCTCACGATCGGCCGCGTGGTTTCGCTCGAGGATTACCAGAACTTCGCACTCGCTTTTGCAGGAATAGTCAAAGCTCTGGCTACCTGGACATGGTTTGGAAGCGTTCGTGGCGTTTTTCTCACGGTTTCTGGCGAAAACGGGGAGACGCTCCAGACGGACGATCCGATCGCAAAAAACCTGATAGTTGCGCTGCGCTCGAGCGGGAATCCATTCGTCCCAATTAAGGTCGCATCCTATAAACCAATCCTGTTCCAGTTTTCGGCGCAGGTGCGCATTGATCAAAGCACTTATGACTCGAATCTCGTTCTAGCGCAAATCTGGCAGAACGTTTCAAACGCATTTGCTTTCGATCGACGCCAGCTTGGGCAGAACGTTGCCGCGAGTGAAATTGTTGAAATCATTCAGCAGACATCTGGCGTCATCGCCGTGCAGATCCAAGCATTTCATCCGAGTGGTGAGTCGGGAGCGGTTCCCATCCCCGCGCTTCTTTGCGCTTCCGGACCAAACCCTCCCGAAGGGGCTCAGATGTTTCTACTTGATCCCATAACTCAGGGAAACATTGGAATTTGGTCATGAGCCTCAACAAAGAACAACTCCTGGCTGCGGAACAATTGTTCTCATTACTCCCTGCCGTCTATCGCACACGCGATGCTTCCGAAGGGGGACCGCTCAAAGCCCTCTTGAGTGTTTTGGCCGCGCAATCGACATTGGTGAAGGACAACGTCGAGCAGTTGTATGACGACCAGTTCATCGAGACGTGCGCGTCCTGGGTTATTCCGTACCTTGGTGACTTGGTCGGATACAACTCCATCTACGAACTCGTTTCGGCAAGTTTTGACAGCCGGGCAGAAGTTGCAAACACGATTGGGTATCGCCGTCGAAAAGGAACGCTGCTAGCACTAGAGCAGCTCTCCATGGACGTGTCCGGGCGTCCCGCTGTTGTCGTCGAAGAGTTCAAGCGTCTGATCACGACCGAGAGCATGCGTCACGTCCGGCCTTGCCACAAGGCAACCGTCAACCTCCGCAACGTCCCTGCGTTGGACCACTTTCTCACGCCATTCGACGTCGAAAACAGGACCATCGACGTCCGTCGCATCGCACCACGCGTGCGCATCGCGTCCGATCCGGACACAGCGCCTCTTGACATTGCGTTACACGGCCCCGGCCGATTCAATATCCCAGACGTTGCAATTCATTTGTGGCGCTGGAGAAGCTTGCCCGTCGTCAATGCGCCTGCAGTGCCTGTAGGTGGCGGGCGATATTTCTTCAGTCCCCTCGGGCAGGACATGCCCTTGTTTTCGCAACCTCCTGCTCGAAGTTCATTCGAGAGGCTTATGACTCGAATTGACGTCCCCCAGCCCATTCGTCACCACGAATTTTCCATAAGTCTGGGGCATAGCCCAATCCCCACGAAAGACTCACTGAATTTCTATGGCCCTTCAGCCAGCATCCTGCTGGTTGCTGACGGCAATGTGATTCCTGCGTCACAAATCTGCTGCGCAAATCTTTCGGATTTGCCGAATGGCTCTTGGTGCAAAGTATCTTCCGGACGCGTGGCCATTGATCCGGAACTCGGTCGCATTCAATTCGCCTCCGACGTGCCGCTGCCTCAGTCCTTGCGGCTGAATTATTGCTATGGCTTTCCTGCAGAAATCGGTGGCGGTCCCTACGACCGTTCCGCGTCTCTTTCTCAACTCGATCCAGCCAAAGTTCAATTCCTTGCCGTGGTTGGTTCCGTAGAGTCTCCAACGATCGAAGCTGCCATTCAGCAGTGGAATGCACAAGCGCCCGGTTCGTCTGGGCTGGTCATCTTGCCGAACTTTGAAAACTATTCCATCGATCTCACCGGCTCGAATGCGATCCAGATTGCATCGGAAAGTAACCTCTGGATTGTTGCCGGCCAGGCGTTGCCCAAAGGCGGCCCTCGCGATTTCCTTTGGAGCAATGCGCGGGTCGCGTTGACCGGAAACGTCGAGGTTGTTGGCGGTCCGGCACGAAGCTTGCCGGGGGGCACCTCAGCTCCTGCGGGCCAGCTAGTGCTCAGCGGAATTTGGATTGCCGGGCAAATAGTTGCGAAGGGCCAAAGAGCAGCGATTCAGCTTCAGGATACGACGCTCGTTCCGGGATTGGGTCTCACTCATTCTGGGGCACCACTCGCCCCAGACGAACCCAGCATTGTGATTTCTGCCGCGGAAGCAAGTCTTTCTTTGATCCGCTCGATTAGTGGGCCGATCGCTGCCAGTGGCGGTGGCTCAACTCGAATCTGCTCAAGCATTGTCGACGCCACCGCGCCTTGCTGTGTTGCCTATGCCGGCGCCGATTTGAATGCAGTCGGAGCGGATCTACACGTCGAAGACACAACGATTGTGGGAAAAGTATGGGCGCGCACTTTGAAGCTGGCGTCCAATACCATCTTTCACGCTCGCCGCGCCAGCCATGACCAATGGAAAGCTGCCGTATGGAGTCTTCGCAAGCAGACAGGTTGTGTCCGCTTCTGTTCTCTCCCGTTTGACTCAATCACTCCGCGTCGCTACCGCTGTATTCCGCCGGACGCCGCAACCCAATCCGCGCTTGAACCCAAGTTCATCACTTTGCAGTATGGCCATCCTTCGTACGCGCTGCTCAGTGGGGACGTTCCCCTGGCGGTCTGGCAAGGCGCTGACAACGGTTCCCAGATGGGGGTCTATTACCAGATAGACGAAACCGCGGCGGTTCGCAACGTGCAATTGCGCGCCCCGGAATTCCTTCCGTTCGGATTAGAAGCCGGAATATTCCTGGAACCATCTCGTACGGTCCTTCTCAAGCACGTGCCGCAATTTTACGGATACAGCGTGATACGAAAGGCGATTCATCCCTGCGACGCAGAGGACGATGAGGGTTTGGACTTTGAGGGATTCGGGGCTCGGTTGATATGAAACGGGCAGAAATCTCCGCGCATCGCGCTGTCGACCAAGAAAAGTTCGGGAGGTGGGCATCATGAAAGGCGACTTCAGCCGGGTTAGATTCAATCCCACGAAACACTACACCTCCGTGCTTCAGCAGCAGGGCCGCGTGGCCGTCGATGCCGATGCCAATGAGCAATGCGCCATCAACGAATACGTCCGCGACACGGAGATACAGGACGTCGTCGGGCAGTTTGGGGGCCCTCGCGATCACGCCGGATTTGACGTGAAAACGGATGGGCACACCATATGGTTCACCGCAGGGCGGTACTACGTCGACGGAATTCTCTGCGAGAACGAAAACTCTCTCCAATATGGCAGTCAGCCATACCTGCTAAGCCCTGATCCGACAGACGTGGAACTCCTAACGGAAGTGAGAAGAGGCGCAATTCCCGGGATCCAGGTGTATCTCGAAGTTTGGCAACGGCTGCTGACTGTTCTAGACGATGCGTGCCTTCGGGAACCTGCGCTGGGTCTCGCCGATACGACGGCGCGTTTGCAGACGGTGTGGCGAGTCATCGCCCGCGCTTCTACTGCTCAGCAGGATCCCTGTTGCGCAATGACTTGGCCTGATCCACCAACGCCTCCGGGAAAACTCGCCGCACAAACCGGCGGAGCTACGGGAGATTGTTCCTGCCACCCTATTCCTTCCGCAGGTTATTTGGGAAAAGAAAATCAGCTCTACAGGATCGAGATTCAAAAGTCCGGTGACGAAGCTGCTGCGAGGTTCAAGTGGTCCAGAGAAAACGGATCAGTGGTTGCGGGAATAACAGGAATTTCAGGCAACGTGGTCCAAGTTGACAGTCTCGGTTTGGATGCCAATTTAGGATTCGCTTCGGGGCAATGGGTGGAGATCAGCGATGACACGGATCTCTTCGGGCAAAATCCCATGCCGGGCAGCTTGTATCAGATCGACAAAATTATTCCGGAACAGAATGCGCTCCGCATGACCCAGCCTGTTGCCATGGTGGATACTTCAAGAAATGCGCGGGCGCGCCGCTGGGACCAGTTTGGCGCTTCGGCCGATGCAAGCGGAGTGCCGCTCTCGGCCGAAACTTGGCTAACTTTGGAGAATGGGATCCAAATAAGATTTGCCAAGGGCTTTTACCAGGCTGGCGATTATAGCTTGATTCCTGCGAGAGCCGCCTCCGGCCAAATTGAGTGGCCGCCCTGCGGGGGCGATGGCGCTCTCGAGCAACCTCTTGCCCATTCAAAGATTCATAGAGCTCCCCTCGCCTGTATTTCTTGGGACAAGGCCAAGAAGCAATGGGTGACCAAAGATTGCCGTTCGCTGTTTGATCCCCTGACCGATCTAGCCGCGTCAAAAATTCCGCCGGCTCTTCACGTTACGACGATTAACTGGTCCAACGACGATATCATGACGCTGGACTGGCTCGTTCAGCACGGACTCGTGGTTACACTCGACGGCACTGCTCCTGCGCAAGCCACTGTCAGCGCCGCGAACTTCACTGTTGTATTCGAACTGGCCCTTCCCATCACCTCGACGCAACGGGAGATCTCGTTCAACAAGCTCCTTGCGGCGCAGCCCGTGCTTGCTGGCCATCTTGCCGCCGTTACGTCCTTGCTGCCCGCTGCGATGAAGGCGGAAACGTTGTCTGCGGCAACCGCTGCAACGAGCGCCCTAAATGCCAAACTCAGTGCGGCAGAAATTCTGGCGAGACGTCTTGTAACGCTTGTCGCCGTTTATAGGTTTGACCTAGAACTGGACGGAGAGATCTCTTCGTCGGGCTCGACGCTTACTTGGAAGCCCTTTACCGCGTTTCGCAGTCAGGCGGCAGCCGTTCTTTTGCTTGACGGTTTGCTTCTTCTTGGTGCCACGCACCAAGCGCCTACAACCGGCCAACAAACACTTTCGCGGGTTCGCGTGCGTCTTCAAGGGTGCACCCTTTTTTCTGGCGTCCCTTCCGGACAAGCATTTCTCGATGGCCAGGCTTTTGGCACTCCCTCATTGCGCGCCGACAAAGTCACGCCCAGGATGGATCTCCAGTTACCTTCCGGAAATTCAGAAAAGGCCAGCGACTTTGAAAGTTGGTTCTACCTCGCTCCGACACTCGCGGTAGTTTCTCTAGTCATCGATCATCCTGCCGTGCAAATCAATCAGAATGGCACTGTCAGTGATGTCGGTGCACCGGCGCCCGCGCCCGCCGTCTCACCCCAAGCGACTGTCACGCTGAATTATTCCGCTCCGAAAGGCACGGTCATAACGCTTTCCATCACAGGCCCGAACTCCGCCGGAGTCATTGCACCTCTGACAACTCTTACCATCGCAGGCGGGAGCAAGACAGGCCAATTTCCAATTCAGGTCGTCGGCAATACGGGGACACCTGTGGTCCAAACTTACAACATCAACGCGCAGCTCACTGACCTCACTGGAACTACGAGTGGGGCGGGGGCTCAGTTCAGCGTAACGGGATTTGTAGTCATCGGCTAGACGGCGAGGGAGTCAAGGAGCCAATCCGTGCGAGCAGTATGGAGCTATTGGAGCCGCCCCATGGAGGCGGGCCGCAGCAGTTCTTGGGGACAACCGCTGCATCATTTTCTGGCCTGGGGACTATCGTTGTGCGCAGCGCGAAAACATTACCCCGAAACCGTTTTGATTACGGATCATAAGGGCAAGAAATTGTTGATCGACAAGCTGGGCCTCCCTTTCACGGATGTGTGTACAGAGCTCGATCGCCTCCAAGATATCGATCCCGCGTGGTGGTCTCTCGGCAAGCTGACCGCTTATGCCATGCAGGACCAACCGTTTCTTCACTTGGACACGGACGTCTTTCTCTGGAAACCTCTGGCACCTCAAGTTGCCGAGGCTCCCGTTTTCGCGCAGTGCCCCGAAATTCACAGTTACGGCCTCGATTGTCATCAGAGTGAAATCGAACGCGCATTTGCTGCGCATGGATGCACGCTTCCGAGGGAGTGGGAATGGGAGCGCTCGCAGGAAAACGCACATTTTCGGGAAGAGAATTGTGGAATCGTGGGTGGATCTAACGTTGCTTTCCTCCGCTATTTCGCTGAGACGGCGTTGGACATGGTTTTAAGTCCGGGGAACTCGCTGGCTTGGTCTTCGCTCGGTGTAAAGGTCGGTTACAACATGATCGTTGAGCAGTATCTTCTGTCTGCTTGCATTGGCTTCCATAGGTTTCATCCTGGATCTCCATATCGCGGAGTTCGCGTCAAATATCTTTTTACTTCCTGGGGAGATGGGCACGATCCCAACTGCGCGGCGCGCGTCGGTTATACGCATCTCATGGGCGGAGCGAAATCGCACCCCGCCGTGGGGAAACGGTTAGAAGATCGCATGCGCCGAGAGGATCCCACCTACTATCGGCTTTGTGAGCGCGTGGCGCAGTCGAGTTAGAAGGAGAGAGTTATGCAATCCGGGCCGATAAACGCTTCCTTGCTAAGGCAAAAGGTGCAAGTCCCTCAAACCCGGCCTGCCTTCAACTCGCACACCAGGAATTTAATTCGGGAATTTGCATCTCCTGGAACGGCGGGTGTTGCTCCGGTGGACAGGCAAATACGGGTTGATTCGTCGTCGCAATTCTTTCGTCCGCTGCGGCAAATGGGGCACTCAGACTCTTCGACTGAACCTTCTCGGAAAAGGGAGGCGGATGATCGTTTGGGGATCCCGCGCACGTTGAAGGCAGGACTTGAAGCGCTCTCCGGCCTTGAACTCTCTAACGTGCGAGTTCATCGCGAGTCGCCGGAACCTTCTCAATTGAACGCGTTTGCATTCGCGCGGGGACGAGACATCTATTTGGGGCCTGGCCAAGAATCGCATCTCCCTCATGAGGCGTGGCATGTTGTGCAGCAGATGCAGGGTCGAGTTCGCAAGGAAGACTTTCGACTTGGCGATATTGCGATTAACAGTGATTCATTTCTCGAATCGGAAGCGGATCGGATGGGCCAGCGGGCTCTAGGTTCTGCGCTTGCTGTGGGTCGGCATCGACGTCTTCCTAGGTACGCCCCTGGCGATGTCCAATCCTCAGGTCCAGTGCAGCGCCAGGTCAGAACCAATGGCGGCGCCCAGCGCGTCAACGAATCTCATTATGTGACCGGCGGCGGCAAGTCAGTTGGAAGCAAACGCTCGGTTGCTTCCCTTATTGGAGATGGTGTTCGGCGTGTTTTCACAAACAAATCCGAATTGGAGGATTATGCAAATGGAAAGACCGACTACATAGGTGACGTGGCGACCACCGCGGCCGGTACGTTTTGGTACCGGCTCCCAAAACTAAAACTCACGGTGCTCGGTGAAAGCCACAGCAATGTCAACGGGAACGTCGAGGATGTAATTCTAGGGCTGCAGACTTCGCGTTTCATGTATGAAGGGTTGAATGAATTACAAATGACCAAAGCGCTGAACATCTCCTTTGCAAGTACAGAGTCGCGACTAGGTCAGATCACCGCCGGCGAGCGAGTAGGGAAGTTAGTCGACAAGAAGAAATTCAAACCAGAATTGGAAAACATTGTTATCAAAGCATTGACAGGGGCTTCCATTACTCGGAACGAATTTATTGCAGGCAATCCCGCAGGGATGGGTCCAGGCGACATAAAAACATGGGGAAAGCGGACGTCTACCAGCGATTGGTCTTACGGCGAGCGGGTGGCGCTCTATCTGTCCATGGGAATTCACCTGGCGAAGGACGTATCGAAAGAAAATTTTGGCCCTCCGAATTCTGTCGAGTTGCCATTTATCGCCAGTGCTCGCGACCTTAAGAATTTCTACGTGAGCAATCAGGCCGTGCTCGATGCGTTCATGAAGGCAAAAGATACAGACGATCTCATCGGCATTTATGAGCTGACAGCTCCCAATAGCTTCGGGAATCTCTCGGTGATCAAGGACTTTACGTTGGTGTTGCATGAATACGCGTCTAGGTATATTGAGCAGTTGGGTTCGGAGAGCGGCAACAAACAGCTGAAGAAAGAAGGGACTGCCCTGTCGGGCAATTTGGCCGCAAAGATCGACGACTTGAGCCCCGCTCGGGAGGAAATCATGTGGGAGAAGATTCAGTTGGCAAAAAAGCAGGGATATCTGGTGGTGGGAATGGGCGACGCCCACCGCACTCACCTGAAACCGAGGCTTGACGCTGCTGGGATTTCGCATGAGGAAGTCGCACAATCACTGACCAGGCAAAAGACTGCAGTGGATGCCGCTTGGAAAGCGTGAAGGAACCTGTCTTGAGCGAGTCTCACGAAGATCGCGAAAGAGCGGCCGAGCTATATCGAAAGGCGCGTGAGCTAGAGTTGCGGCAAGACTATGCTGAAGCGCGAAAATGCTACGAGCAGTCTCTACGATTGCACGAGGATGAAATCGTGAGGACAGCTTACCTTAAGTTGTTGGCTAGTATCGGTCCAAGGTAGCGGCCCGAGGCTGTAATTTTGAAATAAAGCTAAAGCTCTTGTTTGCGCGGGACAACGCCGAACGTTTTGGATTTGCGGAAAACATGCATCCACCGATTCACTATGCCGAAAGCGCTTCGGCCCAAAAGAGCGAACAGCAGGCGTCTTCTCTAGGCACGACGGACCGGCGCCCGCCCGCTGCGGACAAAGATACTGCAGCGAACCTCAGTGGCGCCGCGCCCAACTTCATCAAGATTCCGTTTCTTCCTCCTGGTTTGCCCAGTCCAAACCAAGCCATCACGTCTGCCCTCGCGCAGCCTGCGTTGCTGTTGCAGCGAAAACTCGCCATAGGCGGCGTCGACGATCCACTCGAACGTGAAGCGGATCGCATCGCCGATTGTGTCATGCGGATGGGAGCCCCTGCGTCCATCCAAACCGCTCCTGAAACTTCGCTCAAGCTGCGACGAAAATGTTCTTGTGGTTCCTCTGCGAGTGGCAAACGCGATACCTGCAAGAAAGAAATGGAAGGAACGCTGCAGCGTTCCGCCTCTTCCAGGCCGGCGGCGGAGTATGCTCCGCCAATCGTGCATGACGTGTTGCGTTCGTCCGGGCAGCCGCTTGACGGCGCGACCCGAGCATTCTTTGAACCGCGTCTTGGCCGGGACTTGAGTGATGTGCGTACTCACGTAGGCCCTCAAGCCAGTAAATCCGCGCGCGCCGTGAATGCCCTCGCTTACACCGCCAACAATGACATCGTTTTTGGCGAAGGCCAATTCTCTCCGCAAACGGCACGTGGCCGGCACCTCCTTGCTCACGAATTGACGCATGTCTTTCAACAGGGCACACATCCGGCCGATTCCCTTGTGCGGCGCCAACTCTCCGCACCTCCAACCAAGTTCGTTACGAGCGCCCCGGAGGACATCTCCTTTCCTGCTGAAGATGAAGCGTCCCTGGACAAAAAGATAGAAAACCGTAAGAAGCAAGATTCTCCCGATGGCAAAGGGAAATACATCGGCAACGTGACTTTCAAGGGCCTTCCGGAACTGTCTAAAGCAAACACAAAAGAAAAAAAGGAAGAGTATTCCCGGATACGTCGGGCGGCCAAGAAGGCGTTGACGGAGGCCATTATTACCGACATTACGAAAAAGGGCGGCATTGAAATGCGCGTCCGTATCCCGCTAGAAGACACTCTCGCTGTTTCTGTTGACATTAACTACGCCATGATTGTCTTGCGTTTCGATGGGCAACGAAATGTCGAGGTCGAATACGTGGGCAGCAATCTTCAGAAAGCCAGAAGCGAGGTGAGCGCAGGGGCGGTGCTTGGCAGTTTAGAAAAGACTTACGACATCACTTTTGTTTCAGATGGCATCACCGCAAAGTTGCCGGACGCCAAAAAGGCTAAAGAATTCAAGGGCAAGCAGTGGAGTAACGTTGATGCGATGTTGCTGGATCAAGCGCTGCCTTTGCTCGGGTCGAATGAAAAGGGCATCTTGAAAAATTGCAAGTTCCGCAGGTTGGCAGTTGCGGTCGCCGATGGGGCTGCGGGTTTCTTTAGCACGGGAGATCGCTCTGTAAATCTGACCGATTCGGCTCTGCCCACGGACAAGACACTCTGGTTCGGCGAGGGTGGAAAGTTCTATAGCCGCGCCGTGCACACGGTCCTTCATGAAGTCGGCCATGCCTTGTCATACGGCAAGGTTCCGACGGACTCCTCAAAAGGAAAACAGACCACCATGGAACTCTTCAAAAATGCCGTGAAGGCGCAGTCTGCGAAACTCAAGAAAAAAACAGCCGATGCCAAATTTCTGCCCCCTGGAATCATTACGCCTACGGAATACGCAAAGACAAGTTGGCATGAATTCTATGCGGACACCTATTCCTTATACATAACGAACCCGTCTTTCCTGCAGACCCCAGATTTCCAATATCTTTACGACTTCTTTAAGTCAGAGTTTCCGTAATTGAATCGGGCGTGCGAACTAGGGTTGTGAAATTGCAAGAAAGTCATTCACGCTTTTGGCTATGAGGGGAGAGGATATTTAGAGCTTGTAACAAAACCTCATCAAGACCCACATGCGACCCCTGAAGGCCAGCGTGCCGTGGTTAACTTCCGGTTTGCTCTATAAAAGGGGAAGTCAAGAAAAAACACTTCTGCGAGGGCCGGAGTTTTTCTTGCTTCACAGCCCACTTGAGTGAGCAGGATCTGTTCCGACCTGCCGCGCCATGTGCT